>Ga0136611_10000096_pt1 | contig 47223 bp, 49 predicted proteins | sample AntDrymUQ2232306_2_FD_106645 | JGI IMG/M metagenome (GOLD analysis project Ga0136611, IMG submission 106645) | Polar desert sand microbial communities from Dry Valleys, Antarctica - metaG UQ223 (23.06) | ecosystem: Environmental > Terrestrial > Soil > Desert | place: Antarctica: Dry Valley... | reverse complement strand
GACGGGACGACGAACGCGCTCGCGCTGCCCCGGCCACAGCTCTTCGCCCCGCTCTACGGTGCCGGTAGCGCGACTCGCTTCCGCGAGCACGCGGTCTCCCTCCGGTACGAGGTCGCGCCCGCGGCGATCCCGAACCTGATCGACGACGTCGACACCCGGGCCGACCTCGACCGGCTCGCCGTTCGGGCCGGCCCGCGCACCCAGGCCGCGCTCGGGTTGCTGAGAGCACTGTGAAGGTCGCACTCCTCTCCGGTGGAGTCGGCGGCGCCCGGTTTGCACGCGGCCTCGTCGCAGCGGTCGATCCCGCGACAGTGACCGTGATCGGCAACGTGGGCGACGACGTCGAGGTGCTCGGAATGTCCGTCTCGCCGGACCTCGACAGCATCCTCTACGCGCTCGCTGGCCTGAACGACGAGGAACGCGGCTGGGGGCGGGCGGACGAGAGCTGGCACGCGCTCGAAACAGTGACCGAGCTCGAGGGAGAGGACTGGTTTCGGCTCGGCGACCGAGACCTCGGGCTCCACCTCGTCCGCACGCAGGCGCTCCGCGCGGGCGAGCCGCTCTCGGCGGTCACGCAGCGCCTCGCGCGCGCCGCCGGGGTCCGTTCGACGCTGCTTCCCGCGACCGACGATCGACTGCGCACGTGGATCGACACGTCCGCCGGCAGCTTCCAGTTCCAGGAATGGTTCGTGGGGCGGGGCCATCGTGACGAGGTCGACGCCGTCCGCTTCGTCGGGGAGGCCACGGCGGCGCCGGGCGTGCTGGCCGCCCTCGACGAGGCCGACGCGATCGTGATCGCGCCCAGCAACCCCTACGTGAGCATCTGGCCGATCCTCGCGGTGCCGGAGATCCGCGCTGCCCTCGCGGCGCGGCGCGTGCCCTGCCTTGCGGTCAGCCCTCTCGTCGGCGGCCGCGCAGTCAAGGGCCCTGCCGACCGTATGCTCACCCGGATGGCCGGTGGCACGACACCCGCGCACGTCGCCTCCTGCTACGAGGGGCTGATCGACGCGCTCGTCGTCGACGAGGCGGATCCCACCGGGCCGCTCGCGGTACGCGCCGTCGTCACGCAGACGCTGATGACCGACCTAGCGGCCTCGCGCCGGCTCGCCGAGACGGTGCTCGCCGCGGCATGAAGGTCGCAGTCGTCGGAGGCACGGGAAGCTTCGGGGCCGCGGTCGCGAAGCGCCTTGCCGAGGTCGGGATCGAGGTCGTGATCGGCTCGCGCGACGCCGAGCGAGCCCGCGAGGCCGCGCAGTCGATCGGGGCGGAGGGGGCGGCGAACGAGGACGCGGTCGTCGGTGTCGATCTCGTCCTCCTGGCCGTGAAGGCGGAAGCGGCCGTCGAGACCGCCCGCGAGCTGAACACTGCGATCGGCTCCACGCCCGTGCTCTCGGTCGCCGCCGAGCTCACGTTCGGCCCCGGCGGGGTCAAGCCGACCACTGAGCCGACCTCGATCGCGCAGCGGATCCAGGACGAACTCGACGGGCCGGTCGTCGCCGGGCTGCATTCCCTCGCCGCAGCCAACCTCGCCGAGCCACCCGACGAGGACGCGCTCGTCTGTGGGGACGACGCCGACGCGAAGCAACTCGCGCTGGAGCTCGCCGCGAAGCTCGTCTCCGGCAACGCGGTCGATTGCGGCCCGCTCGCGAGCGCCCGCGCGCTCGAGGGGATGACCGCCGTGATCGTGAACGTGAACAAGCGCTACAAGGCCCACGCCGGGCTGCGCGTCACCGGGCTCCATTGACGCACGAGGTGCGGGTTTTCGGCCTGCAGGGGGTTCCGGAGGTCGAGCCGGGCGACGACCTGGCCGCGCTCCTCGTCGAGGCGGCCACGCGGGCGGGAGGGCTCGAGGACGGGGACGTCGTGGTCGTTGCCCAGAAGATCGTCTCCAAGTCGGAGGGACGGATCGTCCGGCTCGAGGATGTGGTCGCGAGCCTGCGGGCGGTCGAGCTCGCGGGCGATCGCGACCCGCGCCACGTCCAGGTGATCCTGGACGAGTCCGCGCGGGTCGTCCGCTCGCGGCCACCGCTCGTGATCTCCGAGACCCACCACGGATTCGTGTGCGCCTCGGCGGGCGTGGACGCGTCGAACGCCAAGGGCGAGGGGACGCTGATCCTGCTGCCGCTCGACCCGGACGCCTCGGCGGCGCGCATCCGGGACGGGCTCCGCGAGGGCACCGGCCGCGAGGTCGGCGTGATCGTGAGCGACTCGTTCGGCCGCGCCTGGCGCCAGGGGACGACGGAGGTCGCGCTCGGTGTTGCCGGGCTGACGGCGCTGCTCGACCTCAACGGTCGTCTCGACGCTGCCGGCTACGAGCTCCACGCAACCGTGGTCGCGCGGGCCGACGAGCTCGCGAGCGCGGCCGAGCTCGTGATGGGGAAGCTCGAACGAGTCCCTGCGGCCGCGATCAGAGGAGTCGACGCTGCCGGCGCGGGCAGCGGCCGCGACCTCGTCATGCCGCCGGAGCGAGACCTCTTCCGCTAGCGAGCTCCGCGAGCCTCTCCCCGATCACCGGCGCGAACTTGAAGCCGTGGCCGCTGCAGGCCGAGCCGACGACGATCCGTCCGTGGTGCTGGAGGACGAAGCTCTCGTCCGGGGTGTTCGTGTAGATGCACGTCTCCAGCACGCCGGTCGACTCGACCCCCCGGAAGCGCCGGGCGATCCACTCCGCCGTTCGTTCGGCATGCGCCGGGTCGGGGCGGCCACGCTCGTCGGGGTCAGTCACTGCCCCCGTGTGGTGTAACCCTGCCTTGAGGCCCACGCCGGGCGCGATCAAGGCGTAGCCGAGCTGGCCAGGCTCGCGGCCTTCGACGGGGTCTATCACCGACGGCACCTCGCTCTCGGGGTCCAGCAGGAAGTAGGAGACGGTCTCCCGGGTCGACACGACGCCGAGCTCGAGGCCGAGCGGCGCGAGTAGATCACGCGCCCAAGCGCCGGCCGTGATGACGACGGTTGTGGCGCGCAGCGAGAAGCTCGCGCAGCTGACGAGCACGGCGTCGGGCTCGTGCTCGAGCGCCGTCACGACGCTCCCCTCACGAAGGAGAGCGCCTGAGGCGAGAGCGCTGTCCCGAAGAGCAGTCAGCGCGAGGTCGGCGCGGACGATCCCTCCGGTCGGCTCCCACAGCCCTGTTTCGCCTCTCGCGACGCGCAGCGGGAAGCGGCGCTCGATCTCGGCAGCGTCGAGGATCTCGCACGCGATCCCGTTGGCCTCGAGCGCGGCGCGGTTCGGCTCCCAGTCCCCGAGATCGAGCGAGCCGTGCTGCTCGAGCAGCGTCACCCCGGCCTCGGCTTCGAGCTCGCGCCAGAGCGGCAGAGCCTCGTGGGCGAGCCGCACCCACTGCGGATCCGGGTACGAGAGCCGGAAGATGCGGGAGCCACCGTGACTCGAGCCGCGGTCGTGTCCGACCTGGAACTGCTCGAGGAGGACGACGTCTCGTCCGGCGCGGGCCAGGGCACGGGCTGTGGCGAGGCCCATCACGCCGGCACCGACCACGACGACCTCGGCGTCCACGGGATGAGCCTACAAGTCGGGCGAGGCGAGCAGTTCGAAGAGCTCAGTCGGAGTGAGAGCGCGGGTTCCGTACCCGTCGGCGAGGTCGATCCTGAGGTGCCCGGTCTGGGCGTCCATGTCGAGGCTGAGCTCGATCGAACGCAGGCGGAGCTCGTCGAGAGCGGCCGCGGCGGCGTCCAGTTCGGCCAGGAGGTCGGCAGGGGGCGAGGCGGGAATGGCGTATTCTGTGGGCGTGTATCTCATTGCTGCTTGCCGGTGATCGGCAGACGGCTGCGGCGGTTGAGGGCTTCATTCCAGGTTCGTGTGGCCGACCACTGACGGTGATGGATGTCGTGACCGAACCGACGAAGATCGAGCAGCTCGAAGAGAAGATCGCCGTTCTCGAGGCGACGCTCGACTCGACCTCCGAGGGCCTCATGGTCACCGACCTCGATGGGAACGTCGTCATGGGGAACGCGCGCGCCGGCGAACTCTGGGGGCTCGATCCGGCAGATCTCGTCGGGGCGAGGTCGAAGTACGCCGAGATCGTCCGTACGCTCTTCACCGACACCGAGAAGCTGAGGCTGGGAGTCGACGAGATCCTCGCCGATCCCGCGTGCGAGAGCCTCGACATCCTCGAACTCACGGACGGGCGCGTGCTCGAGCGGCGCTCAGCTCCTCAGGTCATCGCAGGCGAGATCATCGGTCGGGTCTGGCGTTTCCGCGATATCACGGCGGAACATCGCGCCCGCCTCGAGCAGCGAGTGCTCGAGGCGCGCTTTCAGCAGACCCTCGAGAACGTCTCCCTGCTCGCAGTCGCCCTCGACACCGTTGGCCGCGTCACGTTCGCGAACGATTTTCTCCTCGCGCTGACCGGGTGGAGTCGGGAAGAGACGATCGGCTGCGACTGGTTCGAGCGTTTCCTCGTAGACGAGGAGATCCGCGCTGCGTTCCTATCCCAGATCGAGGCCGGTGAGATCCCGAAGCACATCGAGCGCGAGATCACGACACGCACGGGCGCGCGCCGGCTGATCTCCCTGAGCAACTCCGTCCTGCGCGACGCCGACGAGCAGATCGTCGGAGTCGTATCGGTCGGCGAGGATGTGACCGAGCGCCGGCGGGTCGAAGAGCGTTACCGGAGCACCCTCGAGAACATCTCGCTCGTGGCGGTGGCGCTCGACGCGAAAGGACGGGTCACCTTCGCGAACGACTTCCTGCTCGAGCTGACCGGGTGGTCCCGCGACGACGTGGTGGGCCACGACTGGTTCGAGCGTTTCGACGACGACCCGCTCGTCCGGGAGGACTACTTCGACTGCATGCGCCGCGGCGAGATCCGCAAACACTTCGAGAGCAGGCTCCGGACCCGGGCCGGAGAGAAGCGGATCATCCGCTGGAGCAGCACGCTCGAGCTCGACGAGGCCGGAGAAGCGGCCGGGATCGTCACGATCGGCGAGGACGTGACCGAGCAGCGCCAGAGCGAGATGCTGCTCCGCGAGCGCGAGGAGCACTTCCGGACGCTGATCGAGAACGCCTCGGACGTGATCTCGGTGTTCACCGCGGACGGAACGAGCCTCTACGAAAGTCCCGCCATCGAACGTGTGCTGGGCTGGCGCCCGGACGAGATCGTCGGCACGCACAGCGTCGACCTCCGGCACCCGGACGACGTCGAGACGATCACGGCCACGGTGAACGGCGTCCTCGCCGGAGACGACGTCCCGCCCTTCGAGTTCCGCCTCCAGCACAAGGACGGGACCTGGCGCACGGTCGAGGCGATCGCGCAGCGCCAGATCCAGGACGGCACCGCGGTAGTCGTCTCGAACTACCGGGACGTCACCGAGCGCGTCGAGCTCCAGGAGCAGCTCCTGCACGCGCAGAAGCTCGAGGCCGTCGGCAGGCTCGCGGGCGGGATCGCCCACGACTTCAACAACCTCTTGACCGCGATCGGTGGCTACACCGAGTTCCTGATAGCCGGGTTCGATGAGGCGGACGCACGCCGCGACGACGCGCTCGAGATTAAGCGCGCTGCGGAGCGGGCAACCACGCTGACCCGCCAGCTCCTCGCCTTCAGCCGCCGCCAGGTGCTGCAGCCCGAGGTGCTGGATCTCGCGACCGTCGTCGCCGAGCTCGAGTCGCTTCTCGCCCGGCTCCTCGGGGAGGACGTGGATCTGACCTCCAGCGTCGAGCCCGGCTGCTTCGTCGAGGCCGATCGCGGCCAGCTCGAACAAGTGATCACGAATCTCGCCGTCAATGCCCGTGACGCCATGCCGGCCGGCGGCACCCTCTCGATCCAGGCCAGGCACGTGCGGCACGAAGACCACGCTCTCGTCGAGCTCGCGGTGACGGACACGGGCACCGGCATGGACACGGACACCCTCGAGCACCTCTTCGAGCCGTTCTACACCACGAAGGAGAAAGGCAAGGGCACGGGCTTAGGCCTTGCGACCGTGTACGGGATCGTGGCGCAGTCGGGCGGCGAGGTGCTCGTCGAGTCGGAGCTCGACCGGGGCTCGCGCTTCCGCGTCCTCCTGCCCCTCGCCGAGGCGCCCCTGCCCGAGCTCGCTCCTGCCCCCGAGCCGCAGCTGGCCCTCCCCGGCGCTGAGACGATCTTGCTCGTCGAGGACGAGGACACGATCCGCCGCCTCGTTCGCGACGTCCTCGGCCGCAGCGGCTACACGGTTCTCGACGCCCCGGCGGGCGACGCTGCGCTCGAGCTCTTGCGTGCGAACGAGGTCGACCTGCTCCTCACCGACGTCGTCATGCCCGGGATGAGCGGCCCCGATCTCGCTCGCATGGCCGTCGCCGAGCGCCCGAGCCTCCGCGTCCTCTTCACGTCCGGGTACACGAACGAGCCGGAGGAGCTCCTCGCGGAGCCGGACGCCGCTTTCATCGGCAAGCCCTTCTCGCCCCAGTCGCTCGTCGCGAAGGTGCGAGAGGTTCTCGACGCGCGCTAGAGCCGCGTTACGCGGATGCCGAGCGGACGCCGTGGAGCTGCGCCGGCTGGAGCGCTGGGTCGATCGCGGTTCGGCGGATCGCGAGCACCTCGTCCCAGGCGTCGATGAAGAGGTCGAGCAGGCGCGAGTCGAACTGCGTCCCGCGTCCCTCGAGCATCATCTCGCGCGCCTCGTCGGGCTGGAAAGCCGGCCGGTAGACGCGGTCGGAGGTGAGCGCGTCGAAGACGTCTGCGACCGCAGTGATCCTGCCCTCGATCGGGATCTGATCCCCGGCCAGCTTGTTCGGGTATCCGGTGCCGTCGATGCGCTCGTGATGGGTGAGCGCGAGCAGCGCGGCGAGGTCGAGGAGATCCTCGTTCGAGCCCGCCAGGATGCGATGGCCGATCTCGGCGTGCGCCTCCATGATCTGGCGCTCCTCGTTGGTGAGTCGGCCGGGCTTGAGCAGGATCCGGTCGGGAATCGCGATCTTGCCGACGTCGTGCATCGGGCTCGCGATCCGGATCAGCTCGGCGCGCTCGGCGTCGATCCCGGCGAGGCGAGCGAGGAGCGCGCAGTAGAGGCTCATCCGGACGATGTGCTGGCCGGTCTCCTGGCTGCGCGACTCGGCGGCGGACGAGAGGCGGCGGATCGTCTCCTCGCGGAGCCGGCGCATCTCTGCCTCGGAGCTTTCGAGCCGGGAGATCGTGTCCCGCAGCGAGGAGGTGCGCTCGAGCACGGTTTGCTCGAGCCGCTCGCGGTGGTCTCGGTTCTCGATCTCGAGGGTGCGGCGCCGGAGCGCGTTGACCACGTTGATCACGAGCTCGTTCGGCTTGAAGGGCTTGAGGACGTAGCCGTAGGCGCCGTGCTCGAGCGCGGCCTCTGCATAGCGGCGGTCGTCGAGACCCGTCACCATCACGACCGCGATGTCCGGATAGTCCTTCGCCACTTCCTGCGCGAATTCGATCCCGGACTCGCCGGGCATGTTTACGTCGCTCAGGATCAGCGCCACCTCCTCGGCTGCGAGCACTCCCCGCGCCGCGGCGGCGCTCTCGGCGGTCAGGCAGTCGAAGCCGTGGACGCCGAGCAGGCGTGCGAGCAGGGAGCGGATCGGCGCTTCGTCGTCGACGATCAGGATCCGTGCGTGGGTCACCGGAAGCTGCATCTCTCGGGTTATCGGCCGCTTCACCAACTTATGTGAGCGCTTCCATGAGCTCGATCCGGTTCCCGAACGGATCGTCGACGAAGGAACGACGGAGGCCGGGGATCGAGTCGTCGGGCGTGGGCTCGATCCCCGCGGCGCGGAGCCGTTCGAGCAGCGCGTCGTAGGTGGCGACCTGAAATGCTGGGTGGGCCTTGAGCGCCGGTGTGAACTCCTGCTCGACCCCGATGTGGAGCTGCTGGGCGCCGCAGCGGAACCAGACGCCGCCGCGCGCGCGGAGCGGCTCGGGCTTCTCGATCTCGTCCAGCCCGAGCGCCTCCCCGAAGAACCGGCGCGCGGCCTCCTCGCAGCCGGGTGGTGCGGCGAGCTGAACGTGGTCGATGCCCCGCAACATCTACCTGCAAAGTAGCGGGTTTGCGGCGTCCGACTATCGTCCGCGACGGGATGGTGGCGACGAGCCACCCGCTCGCCACGCGGGCCGGGGTGCGCGCGCTCGAGCGAGGCGGGAACGCGGTCGACGCGGCGCTCGCGGCGGCAGCGATGCTCTGCGTCGCCGAGCCGGGGCACACGGGGATCGGGGGCGACCTCTTCGCCCAGCTCTGGTGGGACGGGGAGCTCGTCGGCCTGAACGGATCGGGCCGCTCGCCGGGCGAGCTGCCGGACGGCGCGGCGGTGACGGAGTTCGGCCCCACCTCGGTCACGGTGCCCGGAACGGTGCGTGCCTGGGCCGACCTCGCCGAGCGCTTCGGCCGGCTCGGGCTCGACGCCGCGATCGCCGACGCAGTCGATGCGGGCGAGCGCGGGATCGCGGCGACCGAGCGGGTCGCCCAGAACTGGGCCACCTCGCCCCGCGCTCCCTACCCGGCGCCCGCGCCCGGCGAGATCTACCGCTTCCCCGAGCTCGCGGCGACCCTGCGCCGGATCGCCTGGGAAGGCCCGGACGCGTTCTACCGCGGCCGGGTCGCCGAGCAGATCGCTGCGGCCTCCTGGCTCGGCGAGACCGACCTGGCCGCTCATGCCTCCGAGTGGGTCGAGCCGCTCCGGCTCGCCTACCGCGGGGTCGAGGTCTGCGAGCTGCCCCCGAACGGCCAGGGCGCGGCAGCTCTGATCGCGCTCGGGCTCCTCGACGGCCTACCCGACACGCTGCACAGCCGAATCGAGGCGACGAAGCTCGCGCTCGCCGACGCCTACGGCCACTTCGCGGACGCGCCCTTCCCGGAGTTCCTGCTCGACCCGGAGCACCTGGCCGCGCGCCGCGCGCTCGTCTCACCCGAGCGCGCGCTCGACCCGGAGCCCTCGACCCCGCCCCGCGGCGGCACGACCTACCTCTGTGCCGTCGACGGCGACCGCAACGCCGTCTCGCTGATCCAGTCCACCTACTACCACTGGGGCTCGGGCGTCCTCGCGGGCGAGACGGGGATCATGCTCCAGAACCGCGCCTGGGGCTTCACGGAGGGGCCGAATGCGCTGGAGCCGGGCAAGCGGCCCTTCCACACGATCATCCCGGGGATGCTCCTCCGCGACGGCGAGCTCTGGGGGCCGTTCGGGGTGATGGGCGGCCCGATGCAGGCGCAGGGCCACCTCCAGCTCGTGCACGGCCTCGTCGACCGCGGCCTCGACCCGCAGCGGGCTCTCGACGAGCCGCGCTTCCGGGTCGACGAGGGGCGGCACATCGAAGTCGAGGCGGGCCTTGCGGGCGAGGTCGACGGCTTGCGGGCGCTCGGGCACGAGGCAGTCGTCGCCGGCGACGAGCATGGTTTCGGGGTGGGTCAGTGCGTGCTCGTCGAGGGCGAGGCGCTCGTCGGTGGGTCGGACGGGCGCGGGGATGGTCACGCCGGGGGGATCTAGAGGGTTACGTCCGCGAATACACCTTCCGGCGAATGGTGGCCGGGAGGGTGGCGTCGTAGCGTGCCCGCATGGTGGTTCACATGACGGTCGAGAGGCACCCGCCGATCACCCCACGGCAACGTGAGGTGGTCGCGCTGATCGCGGCCGGCTGCTCGAACGACGAGGTCGGTCAGCGGCTCGGCATCTCCCCTCGCACGGCGAAGGCTCACTGCGACGTGCTGCGCCAGAAGCTCGGCGTGCCGCGTCGGCGACTGATCCCGGTCGCTTATAGGAGCCTGACGGGTGACGATCCTCTCGCGCAAAGCCTCGACCCTCCAGGGTCGGGGAGCTGACGGCAACGTGCTCGCGACTCCTGTGGGGTCGCGAGCACGGCTATTCAGGAGGCCGATGACGCGCTAACGTGGGTAGACGGGCCTTTTTTTGCGGCGCCCGGTGCTGGATCCTGCTGGGGTGGGAGAAAAATGTGACAGAGGGCACTGTCGACACGCCGCAAGTCAGCCGTCGCAAGATTATCGAGCGACCCCGCTTGACGCGCCTACTCGACGAGTCTCCGGCGCGGATCAAGATGCTCATCGCGCCCGCTGGGTACGGGAAGACGACGTTGGCTCGGCAGTGGCTAGCAAACTCGTCGCACACTTGGGGCTGGTTTCAGGCGCCTCGCGTAGCCACGGATGCGGCCGTTCTGATGGATGATGTGGCGCGCGCGGTCGAGGAAGCCGTTCCGCAGGCGTCGACAAGACTGCGTGAGCGACTCAGGTTTACAAGCGACTTCGAGGCGGACGCGAAATTACTCGCGCAACTCCTTGCAGAAGAGTCGAGTCGCTGGCCGAGGTCAGCGTGGGTTGTGCTTGACGACTACGAAAACATTGCACGCAGTAGCGCGTTTGACGTTTTCTGCTGCGAGGTGGCCAACGCTTCCCGGATGAACCTCCTGATCGCATCCCGGTCGGGGCCAAGTTGGGTGATTGCCCGAGACCTCCTCTACGGCGATGTGCTAGAGATCGAGCGACCCGCGCTGGCGTTTACACCCGCGGAGACGTCCTCGGTGCTCGGGCCTTTAGCGGACGAGTCCCTGATCGAGCAGGTAGCTGGCTGGCCTACGATCGCCTCGCTGGCTTTGATCATCCCCGATCTCGCGTCAGCACGGTTGGGACGGGAACTCTTACCTGATGCTCTCGGCGCGTACATCGTGGACGAGCTCTATCAATCGTTGGATTACGTCACGCGTGTGGCACTTTGGAAGCTCGCGATTGCTGACGTCAGCGACCCAAAACTTGCCAAGGAACTAATAGGCGAAACCTACTTTCGACTAATCACGTCACGTGCCGAATGGTTTGTTTCGAGCGACGGTATGGGCTTAGAGCTACACCCTTTGCTCCGCGCTTTCTTGCGGTCCGTGACGCCACCTCTAGGAGAAGAGGAGCTTAAGAGCACCGTTTCCGACGTTGCGCTGCGCCTGCTCCATCGGCGGCGGTGGGACCACGCCTTTGAGATCGCTGAGCGTTTTGAGCTCCTAGATGTCGCAAACGAGCTACTTCGTTGTATTAACACAACGCCGTCCAGTGGGCGATCAGCTAGCTTGAAGCGTTGGATCTCCTTCGGTGCATCGATGGGATGCGATCCTGGGCTGTTGAATCTGAGCGCGGCGGACATCGCGTTCAAGGAAGGCCGGTTCTACGAATCAGAGGCTCTTGCCGTGGCGGCAGCAGCGGCATTCGACGCCACCGATCCCCTTCGAGTACAAGCTTGGATGCTCGCGGGACGATCGGCGCATACAGGCTCGCGCGAGCGCGAGGCGTTACTCTACTACCGTAGGGCGGGACGACATGCGAAGCGCCCGGATGATCAATGGACAGCGGCGTTGGGCGAGGTCGCCGCAGCAACCGATCTCGAGTTACCGCGAGCGTTTGCGATCCTTGACGAGCTCGAAGCCTCGTTGCCACCGGGCCGTACCGATCTCGTCGTCGCTGTCACTAACAGGAGAATCGCGGCGGCGTCGCGGTTCGGACTGCCTCCGGACTTTGAACGTGCACGATCTGGTTATCAACTCATTGCGCAGCTCGACGATCCTATTGCACGCACGTCGTATCGTAACGCTTTCGCGTACCTCCTCTCCGTCGCGGGGCAACTCGATGAGGCACGAGTCGTCGTTCTCGACCAGCGGCGCGAGGCTCAGCGATATAGGCTCGCGTTCGTCGACTCTTACACTCACATTGTCGATGCGCTTATCGCGCTGATCGCAGGTAAGCTCGACGAAGCGGGAGAGACGATCAAAAGGCTCAACGAGGTCGCACGAGCTCAGACCGACGGTTTTCTTCGCTCAAACGTCGTTGCTATCGGTACGCGACTTCTTGTATCACAGGGGAGGTTCGCAGAGGCAGTTGAGTCCTCCTTCGAGGATCCCGGCGCCACAACGCTCTCTATGAAGGGTGAAATTCGAGGAAGCCGCGCAATCGCTCTAGCTTGCGCGGGCCGAAATGCGGACGCGCTCGCCGAGGTAAACGCGACCATCGAGCAGACGCAATCCGTCGACGCGCGCGTCATGGCGGCAGCGGCGCGAGCCGTCGTCGCCGTACGCTGCGCTAGCGGCGACGCGCTTGAGCTCGCGCGTATCGCTCTCGCAGACGCTACGCGGCTCTGCTCGCTGGACGGCTTTATCGCGGGCTATCGTGGCTATCCTGAACTTGCCGCTCTGCTGATGAGCGACGACGTCAGTCGAAACGATCTGCGCTTTGTGCTTCGTATCGCGGGTGACGTTGAACGAGTACAGAGATTGCTGCCACCGCCAGAGTCCAAAGAGCGCACTTGGGAGGCGCTCTCCACCAGAGAGAAAGAGGTTCTCGGCTTGGTTGCCGAGGGACTCTCGAACAAACAGATCGCTGCACGCCTATTCATCGCGGAGGTGACAGTAAAAGTCCACGTGAGCCACATCCTCGAGAAGTTGGGGGTAACCTCACGGACTGCAGCCGCACGTCACGCTCCACCATTGGCCTCGCCTATGCCACCTCTGCGGCGGGAACATGATGGCTAGTCTCTCGGGGTGGATGAAGTACGAAGTCATCGCGGGTTCCGGTTCTGTAGGCCTCAGTTCCACTAGCTAGAAGTGCCTCGAACGCGGTGACAACGTTAAGGTCGAACTGAGATTCCACAGCTTGGGCTAGTCGAAGTCGAGCAATCCGGCTCGGCATCGCGTCACGATATGGTCGATCCGACGTCATAGCGTTGTACGCGTCGGCCACGGCGATGATCCGAGACAGAACCGGTATCTCGTCTTCATCCCGGCCATCCGGGTACCCGTTCCCGTCTACCCGTTCATGGTGGTGTCGGACGACAGTCGCAATGTCCGCGTACGTCTCTACGTTCGAGAGGATTCGTTCCCCGATCTCCGAGTGTGTCTGCATCACCCGACGCTCTTCTAGGGTGAGCGGACCAGCCTTTTCGAGGAGGCCTGGCGGGAGACCAATCTTTCCGATGTCATGAACTAGTCCGGCTAGATGTGCTTTCTGCTGATCCGCTACGGGTAGCCCCATCTGGCAGGCGATATCTCTTGAGTAGATCGCCACAGCTGACGAATGGCCGGCTGTGTACCTATCACGGGCATCGAGCGTGGCCACCAAGGCTGCAGCAAACGAGAGATTGACTCGCTCTAGCGAGTCGTTTGCGGTAGAGAGATCGTCTGCCAGGCGCCTTTGTTCTTGGTACAGAGCGTAGAGTCGCTGAGCGGCCAAGGCAGGCACAAGGAAGAGAGGCAGCGTCCAGGGCGAGACATCTCGGTACGCGACGACGAGTAGGGCTACCACGGGGGTGTAGAGCGGCACGGAGGCGAGGACCACAGGAAGTAGTGTTTGGAGGTAGTCCCGGACACGGCCAGTCCCTCGAAGGTAGAGGGTGACGGAGCCGAAGAAAGCGTCGAGCATCTGTGCCGCGAATGCACCGGCTACCGTGGCTGCGGCGATTGACCCGAGATCGCTCGCTGCAAGAGAGGTCGCGTATGCCGCCGCCAAACCAGTGCCAGCTCCGGCGATCGACTCGCTCAGAGTGAAGACAGCCCATTTGAGGTAGGGGGGTCTGAAGCCGCCCAACATGGATCCAGCGCCGACGATCATCGCTGCTAACGGCCCAAAGGCCACTCCGGCAAAGAGCATCGGCAGCAATGAGATTGAGAGCTCTGTTGTGGTGTTCAGGCGTACTCGCCCTCGTTCCGCGATCGCGGCGATCCCAGCGAGGGCACCGACGGCCCAGGGGGACTCCACGACGTAACCGGTCTGCACGAGCACGACCACGGTGGTCCCGGCTGCGACCAAGAGCGTCACGAGATAGAGCGGGATGGCAGCAGTTCTCACGGAGGCTCCTGCAACTTTCCTTGCTTTCTCCCCCAAAAGGGTTATAGGGTCCTATTTGCCGTTAGTTCTCGAACAGGAGTAGCAACATGCGCAAGTCAGTCGCACTATTGGTTGCTCGAGCCGCCGTTGCTGGCGGATCGCGCACCTGGTAGAAGCTGTCGCATACTGCTTTTCCACCTAGGTAGTGGCATCCCTCGATAGGGGGGTTGCCCACAGACTGTGGGAAAAGTGGAAAACCGAGGTTTCGCCGTATTCCGTTCAGTAGGGTCCGCGCCGCAAAGGTCTAAGCCGCGGCGCGGCTCTGCTGTGCTCGCGCGCAGCTGAGGGTGTGGAGAACTAGCCGATCAGGCCGCGGCGGAAGCCGACGGCGACGGCGTGGGCGCGCGAACGCGCCTGCAGCTTCGCGAGCAGGTGACGGACGTGGCTCTTGACCGTCTCCTCCGAAAGGAACAAGCGCTGGCCGATCTCGCGGTTGACGAGGCCGTCGCAGACGAGCTGCAGCACCTCGATCTCGCGCATCGTCGGCTCCTGCTCGAGCTCGCGCATCGGGGCCACGAACGGGATCACCTCGGCGCTGCCGTTCGAACGCCGGGCCGCAACCGCCTCGAAACGGCGGCTGTGGTCCATGTAGCGATTCAAGATCTCTTTGCGCTCGGCGGCATCCACGGCCCATTCATCGGCCGCGGGGAAGCGATCCTTTACCTCGTTCGAGGGAGATTCAGCGCGGATCGAGTCGAACGTACTGGCGCCGGACCGCATGCAACTCCTCCGGCTCCTCCTCCTCGACCACGAAACGCCCGCCGTGAGCGTGCAGGATCCGGCCCTCGCCGACCCAGAAAACGATGTGCGTCGTCGATTCGGCTCCGTAGGTGACGAGGTCGCCGTAGGCCGGCTCCGACACGCTCTCCGCCGCGTCCTCCTGTTGATCGGCGTCCCGTGGGACGATCCAGCCCAGGCGCCGCCAGGCCATGTGGACGAGCCCCGAGCAGTCGATTCCGTGCTCGCTCATCCCACCCCAGAGATACGGCACCCCCAGGTAGGCGCGCGCCTCCTCGACCGGGTCGCCGTCGCGCTGCGCCGGCAGCCAACCGGCGGGAGCGTCCTCCGAGAGCGCCTCCTCCGCGATCCAGCCCGGATAGTCGTACGCCGTAAGGATGCGCGCCCAGCCGTCCCGGCGCTCCTCGACGGCCAGCGGCTCGCCCCGGAGCGCCTGCGTCACCTGCTCCGAGCCCGCCTCGGGCTCCAGGTGGATCGGCGCCACGTCGAGGGCGCAGGAGAGCGTCTCAGCCACGATCGGATCCTAGATGCCTGCGTAGTGCTTCCAGGCGGCCGTCCCACGTCGCACCGACCTCCTGCATCCACGTGAGCGCCTCGCCGAGCGGGCCCGGGGTCAGGCGGTAGCGTGTCTCCCGCCCCTCGCGCCGCGCATCGACGAGGCCCGCCTCCCTGAGTGCCGCCAGATGCTTCGCCACCGCCTGCCGCGTCACCGGCAGGTCGGCAGCGAGCTCCGTCGCGGTCGCCTCCCGGCGGGCGAGGGCCTCGACCAGGTGCCGCCGGTTCGGATCCGCGAGCGCTGCGAAGACGTCGGTCACACGGGGGCGAGTGCGAGCGCGCGCAGGGAAAGAGCCGTGCTCCAGCCGGCGCCGAGCGTCTCGGTCACCCGCACCCGCGTCCCGGCCTCGACCGGCTCGAGCTCGATCGCGACTCTGCTGATCCTGTCTGGACTCTCGTCCCAGTCGAAGACGAACCGCCGCTCGGGGACGGCCTCGATCACCACCGCGTGGCGCTCGTCGCCGTCGTCCCACCGGAACCGTCCCCGGCCACCCTCGACCGGATCCAGCTCCACGTCGTTCGCGAACCACTCCTCCAGGCGCGCCGGGTCGGTCAGCGCCGACCAGACCTCGTCGGGCGGCGCGGGCACCACGATCTCGCGTTCGACCTCCACTGGACTCCTTTCGAAGCGCAACCGATGGTTGCGTATAGTGCAACTGAATGGTTGCACGTTACTACGAGGAGGCGACGTGAGCGTGCTGATCCCGATGGTGATCGAGGCGGACGGCCGCGCCGAGCGCTCGTTCGACATCTACTCCCGGCTCCTGCGCGAGCGGATCGTCTTCCTCGGCCGCGAGGTCGACGACGAGATCGCGAACCTGATCACCGCGCAGCTCCTGTTTCTGGAGGCGGAGGATCCGGAGAAGGACATCTCCCTCTACGTCAACTCTCCCGGTGGCTCCGCGTACGCGGGGATGGCGATCTACGACACGATGCAGTACGTCCGGCCCGACGTGCGCACGATCTGCATGGGGATGGGCATGTCCGCGGCGGCCATGATCCTCGCAGGGGGCGCTGCGGGCAAGCGTATGGCCCTCCCCAACGCCAAGGTGATGATCCACCAGGGCTCCGCCGGATTCCGTGGCACGCCCTCGGACATCGAGATCCACGCGCAGGAGATCCTCTCGATGACGCGCCGGATGGCCGAGATCCTCGCCAAGCACTCGGGCCAGCCGCTCGAGCAGGTGCTCGTGGACATCGACCGCGATCGCTTCATGACGCCAGAGGAAGCCAAGGCGTACGGCCTCGTGGACGAGATCGTGGGGCCGCGGAACGTGTAGCCCGCGTTTGTCGAGGTTCCGGGCGGGGGAGACTCGCGCGCTTCACTTCCTCGACGAAAGGACGTTTTCTGTGGTTCTCGAGCCTGCACGCGAGCGGCCGCGGCGGCGGCGGGGCCTGTGGTGGATTCTCGGCCTGCTGCTCCTCCTGCTCCTCCTGATCCTGCTTCTCCGCGGCTGCGGGGACGACGACGACAACGGCTCCGGTGCGGGCGGCGCCACCACCGAGCAGACCGACGGCGGCTCCGGCGACACGGGCGACACCGGTGGCGACTCCGGTGACGCCGAGGGCGGCGCGGGCTCGCTCACCTCGGACGGCCAAAACGTCTTCGCCGAGATCCTCGGTGGGCCGGGGGCGCTCGAAGGCCTCCTCGGCAAGGACGCGGAGGGCACGTCGGTCACGGTGCAGGAGGTCGTGAACGAGGCCGGTTTCTGGGTCGGGACGTCCGAAGAAGACCGCGTCTTCGTCGAGATCGAGGAAGACGGCGCCGCCTCGATCGACCTCGCGAAGGGCGACACCGTCAGCTTCACGGGCGTGATCGAGCAGAACATCGAGGCAGAGACCTACGGGCTGCGCGAGGAGCAGGGCGCGCAGCAGTTCCGCGACCAGGGCGCCCACGTGCAGGTCCAGGCCGGTGACCTGAAGCAGGGCTAGTCGGCGGCGAGAGCCGTGCGCTCGGAGTCGGTGAGCGCACGGCTCGCACCGCCCATGCCGTCGATCGCTACTACGACGTTCTCGAGCTCGGCCGCGATCCTGCCGTCCGCCGCGGCGACGGTCGTCCGGGTCGTGACGCTCTTCGTCCCCAACCGGACGAGCTCCACGGTTGCGACTGCGGGCCCGTCGGCGATCCGCAGCTCCGACCGGTACTCGATCGTCGTCTTCGCCGCGACGTAGTCCCAGGAGCGATCCTCGCCGAGCTCGAGCCGCTCCCGGAACCAGGCGTCGAGCGCCTCCTCGCCGTAGGTGACGTAGATCGCCTGGTTGACGTGGCCGTAGCCGTCCAGGTCGTTCCAGCGGATGTCGATCCGGCGGGGCAGGGCTAGGTGGGCGGAGGCTCGTAGGCGGCCGGGGTCGCCGGCGCCTCGAAGACCATCTCGCGCTGGCGCGGCTGAATTGCTCCCGCCTTGATCTGCTCCGCGAAATGACACTTGACGAGATGACCGTCGATGGGTCTCAGGTCGGGCTCCTCGTCGCGGCAGAGGGTCTCCTGCACGTACGGGCACCGCGTGTGGAAGCGGCAGGCGTGCGGCGGGTTCGCGGGGCTCGGGAGGTCGCCCTGGAGGAGGATCGAGGAGCGGTTGCGCTCGATCGCCGGATCCGGGATCGGGATCGCCGAGAGGAGGGAGATCGTGTACGGGTGGAGGGGGTTCTCGTAGAGGTCGTCCGCGGGTGAGAGCTCCATGATCTGGCCCAGGTACATCACCGCGATCCGGTCGGAGATATGGCGGACGACGGCAAGGTCGTGCGCGATGAAGAGGTAGGTGAGGTCGAACTCCTTCTGGAGCAGCTCGAGCAGGTTGACGATCTGCGCCTGGATCGAGACGTCGAGCGCCGACACGGGCTCGTCGCAGACGATGAAGTCCGGGTTGAGCGCGATCGCGCGCGCGAGCCCGATTCGCTGGCGCTGACCGCCCGAGAACTCGTGCGGGTACCGCGTCGCCGCATCCGCGGGTAGGCCGACCGTCGTCAGCAGCTCGCGCACCTTCTTGCCCAGGTTCTTCCCGCCGAGGCCGTGCACGCGCAGCGGCTCCCCGACCATCCGGCCGACGGAGTGGCGCGGGTTCAACGACGCGTACGGATCCTGGAACACCATCTGCATCCGCTTGCGCAGTGGACGCAGCTCGCCTTCGCTCAGGTGGGTGATGTCCTGGCCGTCGAAGGTGATCTTCCCGTCGGTGGGCTCGTAGAGGCGAAGGAGCGCCCGCCCGACCGTGGACTTGCCGCAGCCGGACTCGCCGACGAGGCCGAGCGTCTCGCCGCGCTGGATCTGGAGCGAGACCCCGTCCACCGCCTTGACGTCGCCGACGTGCCGGTCGAGGACGAGCCCGCTTCGGATCGGGAACCAGACCTTGAGGTCGTCGACGTCGACGAGCGGCATCTCTTTCCCGTTCGCGTTCATGCGGCCGGACCCAGCCGCGAGCGCTCCCACTCGTCCGCGGGCACCGGATTGAAGCAGCGGACGTGGTGGCCCGACTCGAGCTCCTCGAGCGGCGGCACCTCCTGGCGCGACTGCTCGACCTCGAACCGGCAGCGCGGCGCGAAGGGGCACTCGGCCGGCGGGCTGAGCATGTTCCGCGGCGAGCCCGGGATCGGCTGGAGCTGCTGGCGGCGGCCCGCGTCGAGCCTCGGCACGCTCTGGAGGAGCCCGAGCGTGTACGGGTGGCGCGGCTGTGCGAAGAGCGCATCGGCGGTCCCGGCCTCCATGAACATCCCGGCGTACATCACGTTCACCCGCTCGCACATCCCGGCGACGACGCCGAGATCGTGCGTGATCAGGATCAGGGCGGTGTCGCGCTCGGCGACGAGGCTCTTCAGGAGCTCCAGGATCTGAGCCTGGATCGTCACGTCGAGCGCGGTCGTCGGCTCGTCGGCGATCAGGAGCTTCGGCTCGCACGCGAGCGCCATCGCGATCATCGCCCGCTGGCGCATCCCGCCCGAGAACTGGTGCGGATAGTCCTTGAGCCGGACTCTTGCGCTCGGGATCCCGACCTGGTCGAGGAGCTCGGTCGCGCGGCGGTCGGCCTGGCTGCGATCCATCCCGAAGTGCGTCTCGAGCGCCTCGCGGATCTGCCGGCCCACCGTGAGCACGGGATTCAGCGAGGTCATCGGGTCCTGGAAGATCATCGCGATCTCGCGTCCACGGATCGTGCGGAGCTGCTCGTCGTTCAGGGTCAAGAGGTCGCGACCGTCGAACATGGCGCGGCCGTTCGTGACCCGGCCGTTCCGGGCGAGGATCCCGAGCAGCGCCAGCGAGGTCACGCTCTTGCCGCAGCCCGACTCGCCCACGATCCCGAGCGTCTCGCCGGGGGCGATGTCGAACGAGATTCCGTTGACGGCGTAGACCGGCCCGCGGCTCGTCCCGAAGCGGACGTGCAGGTCTTCGACGCTGAGGATCGGCTCTCTAGCCACGCCCACGCAACTTGGGGTCGAGTGCCTCGCGGAGGCCGTCGCCGATCAGGTTGAAGCCGAGCACGCTGATCACGATCGCGATTCCCGGGAAGATCGCGAGGTGCGGCGCGGTCTGGAGGAACCGGACGGTGCCGGTCAGCATCGTTCCCCACTCGGGCGTGGAGGGATCCTGCGGCCCGAGGCCGAGGAAGCCGAGCCCGGCGACGTCGATGATCGCTGTCGCGAGCGCGAGCGTGCCCTGCACGATCACGGGGGAGATCGCGTTCGGAAGGATGTGCGAGGCGAGGATCTTTCGTCGCGGGACGCCGACCGAACGCGCGGCGAGCACGAAGTCGTTCTCCCGCTGGGCGATCACCGAGCCGCGCAGGAGCCGCGTGAAGACTGGCACGTTGACGATTCCGACGGCGATCATGATCTGCCAGATCCCGGGGCCGAGGAGCGCGACGAGCCCGATCGCGAGGAGGAGGCCGGGGATCGAGAGCATGATGTCCATCGCTCGGGAGATGATCGTGTCGGCGATCCCGCCGAGGTAGCCGGCGATCGCGCCGAGGACGAGGCCGATCGAGAGCCCGACGGTGACGGAGACGACGCCGATCAGGAGCGAGTAGCGGGCGCCGTACATGATCCGCGAGAGCAGGTCGCGGCCGAGCTCGTCGACGCCGAGGAGGTACTCACTCGACGGACCGGGGCAGCATCCGTTCCGGAGCAGCTCGAGGTGCGGCTCCCGCGGCTCGGAGGGCGCGAGGAACGGGGCGAAGATCGCCACCAGCACGAAGAGCGAGACGAGCGCGAAGCCGATCAGCGCTCCCGGGTTCTTGCGCAAGCGCCCCCAGGCCTCGCGCCAGAGGCCGCTCGGGGCCTCTAGCTCGATCTCCCTCGCTTCGAGTTCGGCGAGGGACATCTAGCTGAGCCTGATCCGCGGGTTGATCACGGCATAGGAGAGGTCGACGAGCAGGTTGACGAAGACGAAGATCACGGCGAGGAAGAGGATGCCTCCCTGGAGCACGGGGAAGTCGCGGTTGTCGATCGCGTCCACGAGGAGCGTGCCCATCCCAGGGAAGGCGAAGACGGTTTCGGTGAGGACGGCGCCCGAGAGGAGCAGCCCCACCTGGAGGCCGATGATCGTGGTGATCGGGAGGAGCGCGTTCCGGAGCACGTGGCGCCGGTCGACGATCCCGGGCGAGACGCCCTTGGCGCGAGCCGTACGGACGTAGTCCTCGTTCTGGACGTCGAGGACGGCCGCGCGCGTGATCCGCGCAATGATCGCGAGCGGGATCGAGCCGAGCGCGATCGCGGGGAGGAGGAGGTGCTTGAGCACATCCCAGAGCGCCTCTCCGTTCAGGGCGATGATCGAGTCGAGGATGTAGAAGTTCGTGGGCGTCTCGACGTCGATCAGGACGGAGATCCTGCCCACGGTCGGGAGCAGTCCGAGCTTCACCGAGAAGATGTACTTGAGCACGATCCCGAGGAAGAAGACGGGGATCGAGATCCCGAGCAGCGAGCCCACGAGGCTCGCGTGGTCGAGGAACCCTCCGTAGCGTTTCGCCGCGAAGAAGCCGAGGGGAATTCCGAAGATGATCGAGAAGAGCCCGGCCGCGAACGCGAGCTCCACCGTGGCCGGGAAGCGGCGCTTGATCTCCTCCACGACCGGCTGGCGGGTCCTGATGCTGCTGCCGAGGTCACCGGTCGCGACCGTCTTCAGGTAGGAGCCGTACTGGACGTAGATCGGCTTGTCGAGGCCGTACTGCTTCTCGATCTGTGCGATCGAGGCGGCCGTCGCGCGTTCCCCGAGAAGCGCCTCGGCGGGGCCGCCGGGGAGCGCCCTGATCCAGCCGAAGACGAGGATTGAGAGCCCGAGCAGGATCGGGACGAGAAGCAAGAGCCGGCGGACGACGAATCGCAACATGTCGCCCGCCGGACTCTAGCTCGTACCTTCTCTACTCCTCGATCGATACCGAGGCGAACGACTCGTTCGTCGTCGGGCTCGGCTGGAAGCCCTTCACGTTCGCCGTGAAGGCGAGCGCCGGCTTCGAGTGGGCGTACGGGACGCCCGGCAGGAACTCCATGATCTGCCGGTTGACGTCCTCGTAGAGCGCGTTCCGGGCGTCGACGTCAGGCTCTACCTCGGCCGCGTCGAGCGCGCTGAACAGCTCCGGGTTGTCGAAGCCCCACTGCGGCTTCTGCGTCTGGAAGAACACGCCGATGAAGTTGTCGGCATCGGCGTAGTCGCCCGTCCACCCGATCAGGTTCAGGGCACCCGCCTTGCCGGTGTCCACCCGCCCGAGGTAGTCGGGGTTCCACGGGGCACTCTTCGGAATCACCTTGAAGCCAGACTTGTTCAGGCTGGCTGCGAAGGCCTCGAAGTTCCGCTTCGGATCGGGCATGTACGGCCGTGAGACGTCGGTCGGGTACCAGAACTCGACCTCGACCGGCAGCGTTAGCCCGGCCTCCTGGAGCAGGCTCTTGGCCTTCTCCGGGTCGTACGGGTACTCCGTCACGTCGTCGGCATAGCCGGGGAGGCTCGGCGGCATGAACTCCTTCGCCACCTCACCGCGCCCGCCGTAGAAGTTGTCCACCACGGCCTGCCGGTCGAGACCGTAGGCGACTGCCTGCCGGACCTCGAGCTGATCGAACGGCTTGACCTTGTGGTTGATCGTCACGTACGCGACGTTGAAGGCCGGCCGCTCCAGGATCTGGAGCTCCGAGTCGCCTTCGATCGTCGGCACGTCCTGCGGCTCGACCAGGTCGTAGCCCTGGATCTCACCCGTCTGCAGTGCCTGCAGCCGCGCGGCGTTGTCGCCGATCGGGCGGATGATCAGGGTGTCGAGCTTGGCCTTCTCGCCCCAGTAGTCGTCGTTGCGGACGAGGGTCAGCTTGTTGCCGATGTCCCACGACTCGAGCTTGAACGGGCCGGTGCCGACGGGGTTCTGCGTCCCGAACGTGCCGGTCGGCTTGAAGCCGGTCTCCTCGTCGAGGGTGCCTTCGTCGGCCTTGAACTCCTCGAGTGCCTTGGGGCTCGCCATCGCGAACGCCTGCAGCGCCAGAGCGCCGAGGGCTGAGGCCGACGGCTTCGTCAGGTTGATCACGGCCGTGGTCTCGTCGGTCGCCTCGCAGCTTGCGAAGAGGCTGTCGCCGAGTCCCTCGTTCTCTGCGCTGTTCGTGGCGTAGCCGCCGAAAACGGCCTGCCAGTAGTACGAGGCGCTGGCGCTCTGCGCCGGGCCCGTGAAGTTGTACCAACGGTCGAAGTTGAAGCAGACCGCCTCGGCGTTGAACGGCGTCCCGTCGTGGAAATTGACCCCGTCCCGCAGCGTGAAGGTGATCGCCTTCGCATCCTCCGAGATCTCCCAGCTCTCCGCCAGGCCGGGGACGAGATCCGTCCCACCCGGCTCGAGCGCGACGAGCGTCTCGAAGATCTGGGTGATCGGGCGGATCGACTCGCCGTCACTGACGAGCGCCGGATCGAGCGAGACCGGGTCGGAAGCGCCTGCGAAGACCAGTGTCCCGCCCGATGCTCCCTCGTCGCCACCGCTCGTGTCGGCCGCGGTCGTGCCGCCTGCCGTTCCTTCATCGTCATCGTTGCCGCCGCATCCCGCCAGGGCGAGTACGCCCGCTACGAGGAGCAGTAGCATCCAGTGCCACTTCGACCTCAAGGTGTCCCCTTTCGCTGAATCAACTCGTGTGAAACGTGAGTATTCCGGAGCCGGAGGTTGGCGGCAAGCGGACAAGCGGGAGCGGCGGGCTCTGCCGCCGCTCCCGACCCGTGTTTTCGTCGCCCGGCGCTAGGCCGCGAGCGAGGCGAGATCGCGCAGCGCCGCGAGCCGCGAGAGCGCCTGGCCCTCGAGCTGACGGACGCGCTCCCGAGTCAGATCGAGCTCGTGCCCGATCGCCTCGAGCGTCCAGGGCTCGCCCTCGAAGCCGAAGCGCAGCTCGAGGATCCGCCGCTCGCGCTCCGGGAGAGCGTCGAGAGCCCGGCGGACTCCCTGCTTGCGCAGCGACTCCTCGGCCTCCTCGAACGGGTCGGCCGCCTCGCGGTCGGCGAAGAGGTCGCCGAGCTCGCCCTCGTCGTCGGCGCCGACCGTCTGGTTCAGCGAGACGGACGCGTGCGCGGCGCCGAGCGCCTCCTCGACGTGCTGGATCGGCAGTCCCGTCGCCTCCGCGAGCTCGAGCTTCGTCGCCTCGCGGCCGAGCTCGACCTCGAGCCGGCGCGCCGCGCGCGTCAGCTTCTGCTGGCGCTCGACGACGTGCACGGGGACGCGGATCGTGCGGGCGTGGTTCGCGACCGCGCGCTGCACGGACTGGCGGATCCACCAGGTCGCGTACGTGGAGAACTTGAAGCCGCGGCGCCAGTCGAACTTCTCGACCGCGCGGTTGAGCCCGAGAGTGCCCTCCTGGATCAGATCCAGGAACGGAACGCCGAGCCCGCGGTAGCCCTTCGCGATCGAGACGACGAGTCGCAGGTTCGACTCGATCATCCGCCGCTTCGCAACGGGGTCGCCGCGCTCGATCGCCTTCGCGAGCACGACCTCGTCGTGCGCGGTCAGGAGCTTGTGGCGGCCGACGTCGGCGAGGAAGAGCTGCAGGCTGTCTGCGGCGCCGGTCGCAACCGAGGCCTGCGCGACGAACGCCTTCTCCTTCTCCTCCTCCTTTTCGTCGTCGTCCTCTTCGACGTCCTTCGACTGGGCGGCCGTGGCCTTGGCCGCCTTGTCCTTCGGTGGGCCTACTTCGAGGCCCTGGGTCTCGAGCTCGCGGGTGAGCTGCTCGGTCTCCTCGTCGTTCAGGTCGTGCTCGAGGACGAACGCTTCGAGCTCGATCGGCTCGATGTAGCCCCGCTCCTCGGAGCGCTCGACGAGCGCCTTCACCTGGTCCGATTCGATCAGTTCGTTCAGCTGATTCTGCGTCAAAGCGAAACGTCAGTCCTTTCGCGTACTTCGCCGCGGGGTAGCAACAAACTTACCCACCATAAGAGCTTTTTCCTGCCTTTGCCAGGGGGTACCGGCGCGGGTCAGGTGTCACAAGCTCGAACGTGCAGGGCTTTCTGGATATTCCGGTGAGGGGCACAGATCGGTTTTCGCTCTTGAGGCTAGCGCGACCGGGTGCACCCTCGGGGATCATGACGGCTTTGGCACCGAAAGTTTGCGCTTCCGATGCAGTTACGCGGCGGATTTGCGGGTCCGGGTCTTCTTCTTCGGAGCGGGGCCGCGCGAGCGGCGGTCGGCGAGAAGCTCGGATGCGCGTTCCTCGGTGAGTGACTCGGGATCGTCGCCCTTACGTAGGCTCGCGTTCGTCTCACCGTCGGTCACGTACGGGCCGAAGCGTCCCTCCTTGACGACCATCGCCTTGCCCGAGACCGGGTCGGCGCCGAGCACCTTCAGCGGCGGCTTCGCCTCTCCCCGGCCGCGCCGCTGCTTCGGCTGCGCGAGCAGGGCGAGGGCATCGTCGAGCGTGACCGTCAGGAGCTGCTCCTCGGCCTCGAGCGAGCGGGAGTCGGTGCCCTTCTTGACGTACGGCCCGTACCGGCCGTTCTGGGCGGTGATCTCCTCGCCGTCGGCTGGATCCGCCCCGAGCACGCGGGGGAGCGAGAGGAGCCGAACGGCGTCCTCGAGGGTCACGGTGTCCGGCGACATCGTCTTGAAGAGCGACGACGTGCGGGGCTTGTCCTTCGAGCCCTCCTCCAAGACCTCGGTCACGTAGGGGCCGTAGCGGCCGTTCCGCGCCACGATCTCGCGCTCCCACTCCGGGTGATTCCCCAGCGGGCGGTCTCCGCTCGGCGCGGAGAGGAGCTCCTCGGCCTTTTCGACCGTCAGCTCGTCGGGAGCCATGTCCTCGGGGACGCTCGCGCGCTCCTCGCCCCGCTCGACGTAGGGCCCGTAGCGGCCGACGCGGAGATCGATCCCCTCGCCGATCGCAAGCGTGTTCACCGCGCGGGCGTCGATCTCGCTGATGTCCGAGACGAGTGCCTTCAGGCCGACGTCGTCCGCGTGGCCGAAGTAGAAGCTGCGCAGCCAGTCGATCCGGGCCTCGTCACCGGACGCGATCCGGTCGAGGTCGTCCTCCATGCGCGCCGTGAACTGGTAGTCGACGAGCTGCGCGAAGTGCTGTTCGAGCAGGCCGATCACGGCGAAGGCGAGAAACGACGGAACCATCGCCGTTCCGCGCTTGAAGACGTAGCCGCGGTCGAGGATCGTGCCCATGATCGACGCGTAGGTCGACGGACGACCGATCCCGCGCTCCTCGAGCGCCTGGACGAGGCTGGCCTCGGTGTACCGCGCGGGCGGCGTGGTCGCGTGGCCCTCAGGCTCGAGGTTCTTCGCGGCGAGCGTGTCGCCCACCGCGAGATGAGGCAACGGCCGCTCGTCCTCCTTCTCGGCGGGGGCCTCGTCGTCGCGGCTCTCCTCGTAGGCGGCGAGGAAGCCGCGGAAGGTGATCGCGGTCCCGGAGGCGCCGAACTCGACATCCGTCCCGTTCTCGGTGGCACCGAGGCGGAGCGAAAGCGTGACCCCGCGCGCGTCGGCCATCTGGGAGGCGACGGTGCGCTTCCAGACCAGCTCGTAGAGCGCGAGCTCGTCGCGGTTCAGCTCGCCGGCGACCCGCTTCGGCAGCCGGAAGGTGTCGCCCGCCGGGCGGATCGCCTCGTGCGCCTCCTGGGCGTTCTTCACCTTGCGCGTGTACTGGCGCGGTGTGTCAGGTACGGACTCGGCGCCGTAGAGCTCACGGGCCTGGCTGCGTGCGGCCTTCAAGGCGGACTCCGACAGCGTCGTCGAGTCCGTACGCATGTAGGTGATGTAGCCGTTCTCGTAGAGGCGCTGGGCGACGCGCATGGTCGTCTGCGCGGAGAAGCGGAGCTTGCGGCTCGCCTCCTGCTGCAGGGTCGAGGTCATGAACGGCGCGGCGGGCCGGCGCGTGTACGGCTTCTCCTCGGCCGAGCGGATGGCGAAGGTCGAGGCGGCGAAGGTCTTGGCGAGACCGCGCGCTCCTGCGTCGTCGAGGACGACGGCGTCCTTCGGCTTCAGTGTCCCGTCCTGGGCGAAGTCGCGGCCCTGGGCGACGCGCCTGCCGTCGACAGCGACGAGCCGCGCCTCGAACGTGCCGGGATCGAAGAGCCCCTTCACGTCCCAGTAGGCGGCAGAGACGAAGGCGCGACGCTCGCGCTCCCGCTCGACGACGAGCCGCACGGCGACCGACTGAACCCGTCCTGCCGAGAGGCCCTGCATGACTTTCTTCCAGAGCACGGGCGAGACTTCGTAGCCGTAGAGGCGATCGAGGATCCGGCGCGTCTCCTGCGCGTCCACGAGCCGCTTGTCGACGTCGCGCGTCTCGCCGAGCGCGCGGTCGATCGCGTCCTTCGTGATCTCGTGGAAGACCATCCGGCGCACCGGGATCTTCGGCTGCAGGACCTCGAGCAGGTGCCAGGCGATCGCCTCGCCCTCGCGATCCTCGTCCGTCGCGAGATAGAGCTCATCGACGTCCTTGAGCTTGCGCTTCAGATCGGCGACGCGTTGCTTCTTGTCCGCGTCGACGACGTAGAGCGGCTCGAAGTCGTGGTCGACGTCGACACCGAGGCGGGCCCAGGGCTCCTTCTTCAGCTTCTCGGGGATCTCCGAGGCGCGGTTCGGGAGGTCGCGAATGTGCCCGATGCTCGACTCGACGACGTAGCCCGCGCCGAGATAGCCGGCGATCGTCTTCGCCTTCGCCGGCGACTCGACGATCACGAGCCGGCGCGTGCCGCCGCTCTGCTTGGTTGCTGCCACGCGCGACACGATAGCGCTGGGGTTGGTCGATCCCGCTCGGCCGGCCCGCTCCCGTAGAGTCGAGGGATGGTCTCGACGACGAGCATCGAGGCGGCCGGGGGCCGCTCGCTCACCGTCTACGAGGCCGGCGATCCCGGGGGCGCGCCGATCCTCTACCACCACGGAACCCCGTCCAGCGGAGCCCCGTCCGAACCGGACGATCGGCTTGCGGCCGAGCAGAAGGTCAGGCTGGTCTCGTGGGACCGAGCCGGCTACGGCGAGTCGCCACGAAACCGCGGCCGCGACGTCGCCGCGGCCGCGGAGGAAGCCGCTGCGATCCTCGACGCGCTCGCGATCGAGCGCTGTGCGAGCTGGGGCCTCTCGGGTGGAGGCCCGCATGCGCTCGCGTGCGCAGCGCTGCTGCCGGATCGGATTGCCGCGGTCGCCAGCGTCGCCGGAATCGCTCCGCACGGTGCCGAGGGCCTCGACTGGCTCGGCGGGATGGGCGAGGCGAACGTGCAGGAGTTCGGCGCCTCGCTCGCGGGCGAGGAGACGCTGAGGCCCGCCCTCGAGGCGGAGGCCTCGGGCATGGCCGTCACGACGACCGACGAGCTCGTGGCCGCGATGAGCACGGTCCTCTCCCCCCCGGATGTGGCCGTGCTCGCCGGTGCCTACGGGGAGTACCTGCTCGGCAACTTCAAGCGGGCGCTCGCCCACGGCATCGACGGGTGGGTGGACGACGATCTGGCCTTCACGCGGACCTGGGGCTTCGAGCCGGCAGAGATCGGGCCGCCCGTGCTCGTCGTCCAGGGGCGGCAGGACTTCATGGTTCCGGGCGGGCACGGCGACTGGCTCGCCGCGCAGATCCCGGGGGCAGAGGCGTGGTTCTCGGAGGACGAGGGGCACCTGACCCTCGCCCAACCGCGCTCGGTGAGGCGGATCAACGAGTGGCTGCTCGAGCGCCTGTGAGCGCCCCGCGCCCGAGCCCGCCGTACCTCGCGATCGGCGGCCTCAGCTGGCCGATCGTCAAGTTCGTCTTCCGGCTCCGCACGCGCGGGCGCGAGCACGTGCCCCAGGGCGGGTTCGTCCTTGCCTCGAACCATCACTCGAACTTCGACCCCTGGCCACTCGGGATGACGCTCTACCCGCGCCGCTACCTCCGCTTCATGGGCAAGTCCGAGCTCTTCTGGACGCCGCTGAAGCAGTTCATCACCGCCTGCGGGGCATTCCCGGTCAGGCGGGGCGAGCGTGACCTCCAGGCGATCCGGGTCGCGACCGAGCTCTGTCGCGCCGGGCACATCGTCGTCATGTTCCCGGAGGGAACTCGGCGGAAGAAGGGCCTACGCAAGAAGTACGAGGCTCGCGCGCACACCGGCGCTGCGCGGATCGCGCTCGAGGCCGGCGTCCCGCTGATCCCGGTCGCCGTCGTCGGCACCGACCGGCTCGTCAAGCTCGCGCAACTCCGCGTCGCCTACGGCGCCCCGATCCCGCTCGACGACATCCGCGAGGACGAGGACGCGCCGCAAGTCGCGACCGAGCGGCTGATGGAGGCGATCCGGGCGCTCGAGGAGTCCGCATGAAGCCTCTGCTCGCGGTCGATGGCGACTCGTTCGCGCATCGCTCGTATCACGCGCTTCCGAAGTCGATCCGGCGTTCGGACGGTGGCCCGGGAGGGCTTCTGACCGGTGTGGGAAACCTCCTCGTCCGCCTCTGGGAGGAGGAGTCGCCGCGCGCAGTCGTCGTCGCCTGGGACACCCTGACCGTTCCCACCTACCGGCACGAGGCACTCGAGAGCTACCAGGGCGGACGCGAGTTCGACCAGGAGCTGCTCGAGCAGCTCGACCTCGCTCCGCGCCTCGTCGAGGCGATGGGGTTCGCGGTCGCCAAAGGGGACGGCTACGAGGCCGACGACTTCCTGGCGGCAGCGGTCGAGTCGGAGGAGGGGCGGGGCGGCTCGACCCTCGTCGCGAGCGGTGACCGGGACATGTTCCAGCTCGCGAGCGAGCGGACGACGATCCTCCAACCGCAGAAGGGCGGCGGCGCCCTCGCCCGGATCGGCCCGGCCGAGGTTCGAGAACGCTACGGGGTCGAGCCTCGCCAGGTGCCCGACTTCATCGCGCTCCGCGGCGATCCCTCCGACAAGATCCCGGGCGCGCGCGGGGTCGGGCCCAAGACTGCCGCCGACCTGCTCGGGAACTACGGCAGCCTCGAGGACGCTCTCGCCGACGGCCGGTTCGCCGCCGAGGCCGAGGCGCTCCGGTTGTTCCTGCGCGTCGCGACGATGGATCGCACCGCACCGCTGCCGCCGCTCGCCGATCAAGAGCCGACGTGGGAGCGCGGGGCCGCTCTGGCGCGCGAATGGGGCCTCGGCCGGCTCGCCGACCGGATGGAGCTGCTGTCGATCGCCTGACGAATCCTGCGCTCGCTCGTCTGCACCCCACCGGCGAGCACCCGGAGCGGCAGGCACGGCTGCTCGAGCTCGCCGGCGAGACCGTCGAGCGGCGGGCGAGCGACGAGCAACTCGGCCGCGTTCACACCGCCGAGCTTCTCACGTTCCTGCGCACGATCGACACGCCGCTCCTCTTCGACACGGACACGATCGCCTCGGAGACGTCGTGGGAGGCTGCGACCCTCGCTGCCGGAATCGCGCTCGAGGCCGTCGACCGAGGCGGCTTCGCCCTCGTTCGCCCACCGGGCCACCACGCGCTCGCGGATCGGGCGATGGGGTTCTGCCTCCTCAACAACATCGCCGTCGCTGCGCGCTACGCCCAGGCCGAGCTCGGCCTGCCGCGCGTCGCGATCATCGACTTCGACGTCCACCACGGCAACGGGACCGAGGCGATCTTTCGGGGCGACGACAGCGTCTTCTTCGTCTCGCTGCACCAGTGGCCGTTCTATCCGGGCACGGGCGGCCCCGGAACGAGCGACGCCACGACGCTCAACGTCCAGCTTGCGGCCGGGACGGGCGACGCCGAGTACCTCGCCACCTTCGCCGATCGCGTCGTGCCGGCGGTCGAGTCCTTCGGCCCAGACCTCGTCCTCGTCTCGGCGGGCCTCGACGCTCACGAAGCCGATCCACTCGGCGGCCTGGATCTGACGGACGCGGCGTTCAGCGAGCTCGCCGGCGCGTGCGCTCGCCTCGCGCCGCGCTGCGCTGCAGTGCTGGAAGGCGGCTACAACCTTTCCACGCTGCCCCGCCTCGTGGACGTGGCGCATCGTGGCTTCGGCGGCTGAGGAAACGAAGCGGCCGGCTTTCGCCGGCCGCTGCCACTCTCTGAAATCGCCACGCGCTCCCTCGGAGGATCGCTTGACCAGAGTGTCGGCGGTATCGGGCCCCGGCTCATCGCCCCGGCTACGTGAACCGTATCCCCCACGGTGGGGGATCTAGGAGGGTTTGGCGGAATGGCGCTCGTTCGGATCGGTGCGATGGGTGCGTCGAGGCGAGGACGCAGGGAGCGGTGATAGCTGAAGCTATCGCCGCGACTGAGGACGCCGCCTCGACGTGCCCAGCGTGCCGAGACGGGCACAGCCGCTTCTTTCGCCAAACCCTCCTAGGCGCGAGCGAGCGAGAGCTGCTCGAGCGCTTCGCGCCGCGAGGAGACACCGAGCTTCCGGAGCATGCTCTTCACGTGCGAGCGAACGGTGTGCTCCGAGATGTACAGGCGCTTCGCGATGTCGTCCGTTGAGAGGTGCTCGTCGAGCAGGAGCAAGACCTCGACTTCGCGGGCCGAGAGAGACCTCGCGATGTAGTCGGGAACGCCGCCGCCGACGCGCACACCGGCGCGCACCTGGTCGAGGAGCCGCCGCGCCACCTCACCCGAGAGCGCGGCCTCGCCGTTCGCGACGCCGCGGAGGAACTCCACGATCCGCTCCGGGGGCTCGCTCTTCAGCAGGTAGCCGGCCGCGCCGCCGCGGATCGCGGCGAGGAGGTTCTCCTCGGTCCCGGAGGCCGTCAGGACGACGACCTCGCATTCGGGTGCGGCGACACGGAGCCTGGGCAGGGCCGTGAGCCCGTCGAGCCCGGGCATCGAGAGATCGAGGAGGACGAGGTCGGGTTGGAGCTCGCGGGCGAGCTCGAGTGCCTCCGCACCGTCCGCAGCCTCGCCGACGACGTCGAAACCGCCCTGCGCGAGCAGGGCGGCCAGCGCGTCGCGGGTCAGCGGGTGGTCGTCTACGACAAGAATTCGCTCAGCCATCGTTCCCTCTCATCGGCAGGGGCGTGCCTGCCGATTAGGGGGAGGTGCAGCGAACCGCGAGAGAGACATGGGAGTCCTGGGTGGTCGGCGAGCTGCTGCTCGTTGCGCTGCTCGGATCCGCGACCGCGCTGTTCCTCACGAACCCGGCGCTCCGCAGCACGTACGAGCTGCCGGAAGGGCGGCTCGTGCTGGACACGGCGGTCGTGCTCGCGGCGACGATCGTCGCGATTCTCGCCGGCGTCCGCTTCTCGGTCGAGGGCCGGCTGCTCGACTTGCTCCTTGCCGCAGGCTTCTTCGTCGCCGGTGTGGGCACGCTCGCGTTCTCGGTTGCGCCAGTCCTCGGTGGCGACCCGCAGGGGCCGGCGGAGGCGTGGGCGGCGCTCGGCTCGCGCGTGCTCGCGGCGACCCTGATCACGCTCGCCCCGATCGTCTCCGGCCGCCGCGTGGCGACGCGGGGCCGGGCGCTGCTCGTCGGGATCGCGATCATCGTCGGGGCGCTCGTCGCGCTCTGGCTGCCACTCCGCGGGATCGGGGCCTCGCTGACGCTGCTGGGCTCGGGTGATGGCCGGCCGCTCGAGCTGACGGCGACGCTCTCGATCCTCGCCCTGCTCGCGCTCCTCGCAGTCGTCGGCTTCGCCGTCCGTTACCGGAACCACAACGAGGATCTCGACAGCTGGCTCGCGCTCGGAGCCACGCTGACCCTCTTCGCCGAGCTGCACTACGTGCTCACGCCCGAGCTCTCGAGCGACTTCGTCTCCCAGGGCGACTTCTTGCGCGTGCTCTCCTACGGGCTCCTGCTGGTCGGCGTGTGGCGGGCGATCAGCTTCGCCGAGTTCGGGCGGGCGGTCGCAGAGGAGCGCGCCCGCGTCGCGCGCGAGATCCACGACGGCCTCGCCCAGTACCTCTTCGCGATCTCCACACACGTGAGCATGCTCGAGTCGGGCTCGCCGCCCGAGACCACGCTGCCGAAGCTGAAGGAGGCGGCCGCGGCTGCCCAGCAGGAGGCGCGCTTCGCAGTGCTCGCGCTCTCGTCGGCGAGCGGGAACGCGCCGTTCGACGCGGCGCTCCGCCGCTACGTCGAATTCCTCACCGCCGACGGCGAGCTCGAGGTCGACATGGAGATCGAGCGCGAGATGCTCCTCGCCCCGGACGAGCAGATCGAGATCTTCCGCATCGTCCAGGAAGGACTCGCGAACGTTCGCAAGCACGCGGGCGCGCGGCGCGCGGAGGTCTGGATCGGCGAGCGGGCGGGGCGAAGGATCGTCCGCGTCCGCGACGACGGGGTCGGCTTCGACGGCGAGGAGGTCGCCGCGGGCCAAGGAATGAAGAACATGCGGTGCCGAGCAGCGACGATCGACGGCGGCTTCTCCCTCCGCTCGCGGCCCGGCCTCGGCACCGCGGTCGAAGTCACCCTTCGCGCCTGAGGGTCAGCAGCGGCGCGTGACCTGGCGGTACAGGCTCGCCTGGGCGACGAGACCGCTCCGGAGCTCCGTCACCCTCGTCGTCATCGAGTAGCGACCGGGCTTCCAGCGGCCGCTCGCGCAGCCCATACCGTAGGCCTTCGGGGTGAGGTCGAAGCCGAAGTTGGGGCCGCCCTCCGCGCAGTTCGCAACGATTCCGCGGCGGGATCGAGTCGCTCTCGTCGTCCTCGCGGCCGCGTCGACGAGGTCGATCGAGAGATCGACCTTCAGCGTCCTGGCCGCGCGGCAGTTCTGGCGCATGTCCAGCCAGACGCCCTTCATCTCGCCCCCGCGCTCGGCGAGCAGAACGGAGGCGACGACCTTGAAGGTGCCCTGTTGCGCGATTCCGTAGGCAGCCGGGTATTCGATCGCGCCGGCGACGCCGGCTCCGGCGAGCGCTGCGAGCGCTGTGGCGGCGAGAAGCCTCATGGAACGACGGTCGCCGTCGCCGCCCCTCCTGTCAACCTTCCCGAACGGAATCCTCACAGAATGGAGAAGCCCCGTCGCCGGGGCTTCTCGGTAGCAGGCCTGTAAGCCGGATTCTGTCGAGGGTGACCATCCATCTAGGCCGGGGGTCGCCCCACGGCTCGAGCGGTGTACCCGATCCCTCGGCGGGCCGCGTCAACGGGATCTGCTTCACCTTGCACCGGACGGGGTTTGACGATCCACCGTGTCACCACGGTGCTGGTGGGCTCTTACCCCACCGTTTCACCCTTACCGACGGCGTCTCCGGAGAACACGCCGGCGGCGGTTTGCTTTCTGTTCCACTTTCCATCGGCTTTCGCCCTCTGGGATTTCCCCAGCGTCCTGCCCTACGGTGTCCGGACTTTCCTCGGCGCCTCCCAACTCAGATGAACTGCGAGGCGACGCGGTCACCCGGCCTGCGCCACGAATGCTAGCTCGCTCTGCGGCACTTCGAGGCCCTCGCAGAGCAGCGTCCCGCATTCGAGGCACGCGTGGGCGACCGGTCGCCGGAGCAGGAACTCGCCGCAGACCAGGCACTCGAGGCTGGCGCCGCGCGCGATCGCCGCCAACTCCTGGTCGAGTGTCCGGTTGAGGAAGGAGACCGTCATCAGAGCGTTCTGAAGACTCCGGTGACCTTGCCCAGGATCTGGACGAAGTCGGCGTAGATCGGCTCGAGCGCGTCGTTCTCCGGCTGCAGCCGGATTCGACCGCCGTCGCGGTAGAAGGTCTTCACGGTCGCCTCGTCCGCGAACTCGTCTTCGCCGACGAGCGCGACCACGATCTCCCCGTTGCGGGCGTCCTGGGCGCGCTGCACGACGAGGGTGTCACCGTCGAGGATCCCGGCGTTGATCATCGAGTCGCCCTTGACCCGGAGTAGGAAATCGGCGTTGCGGCCGAGCGGCTCCGGCACGGCGAGCGTGTCCTCGATGTTCTCCTCGGCGAGCAGAGGGCTACCGGCAGCGATCTGGCCCAACAAGGGCAGCTTCGGCAGCTCCGGCTCGCGCTCCTCGGCGCGGGACTCGCGCCGGTGGCCGACGAGGTCGAGCGCCCGAGGCTTCGTCGGATCTCGCTTGAGCAGTCCTGCGCGCTCGAGGTTCGCGAGGTGCGCATGGACGGTCGAGGGAGACGCGAGCCCGACGGCCTCGCCGATCTCGCGCACGGTCGGCGGGTAGCCGTGCTGGTCGACGTACTCGACCAAGAAACCCCAGATCTCCTGTTGGCGTGCGGTCAGCGCGCTCATCTCGGTGTTCGTCTCCTCGGTTGCGGGAAGCTCGTCGAACGTGTGTTCGCTCCACAGGCTAGAGATCCTTCCGGACGGCGTCAAGGAACGACGAAGGCGGGCCCGGAGGCCCGCCTTCGTTCCCGCATGCGCTGGAGAGGACTTGAACCTCCACGCCCCTAAGGGCACAAGGCCCTCAACCTTGCGCGTCTACCAATTCCGCCACCAGCGCGGGGTGGTGCAGTGTAGTCGCTTTAGGCGAGCAGCCGATAGAGCAGGATCGTGTTGAGGAAGAACACCGTTGCCACGACCACGGTCAACCGGGTCAGGTTCCGTTCCACGATGTGGGTTCCACCCTGCGAGGCGGGAGTGAAGCCCATGCCGCCCATGCCCGCGTCGCGACCCGAGTGCATCAGGATCAACGTCAGGAGCGCGACGGAGACGAGGACGTGGAAGACGGCTGCGACCTGGATCATTGCCGGAAAAGGGTAGCAGCGGCCCGGATCGGGCGGCCCAGATCGGGCATCCGGTCAGCTGGATCCGGCGGCTTCGAGGATCGCGTCGACGAGCCGGGCGGCGATCGCATCCTTCGTGACGTAGCCGTTGGCTCCCGCGCGGCGCGCCTTGTCCACGTCCTGGGGGGAGTTCGAGCCCGTCAGCATCAGGACGGCAGGTCGGTGGGGAAGCTTCGCAATCGCGGCGGCGGCCTCGAAGCCATCGAGCACCGGCATGCTGATGTCGAGCAGGACGACGTCCGGCTCGAGCGAGCGCGCGAGCTCGACCGCCTCCCGTCCGTCGCTCGCTCTGCCGACCACCTCGAGGTCTGGTTCACCGTCGAGGATCGCCTCGAGGGCCTCGGCGAAGAGCCGATGGTCGTCAGCGATCAGCACGCGGACGAGAGCTGCGCGAGTCCGGGCGGCCATTCCGCAATTCAACGCGAATCCGGCCCGTTAGGCTACGCCGGTGGCCGACGAGGATGCGCGCGCAAAGATCCAGAAGCTGCTCGTCACCGGCGACAACCGGCTGAAGCAGGGCGTAGCGGCCGGAAAGGCGCGCGAGAGCTACGAGCAGGCGCTCGCGGTCGCGCGCGAGGCCGGCCTCGAGGAGTCCGTCCGGCCGCTCGTGGAGATCAGGCTCGCGGATCTCGACAGGCTCGCGCAAGGAGAGCCTCCACCCGGCGAGCCTGCGTAGAGAGGCCGTGCGCCTCAGCTGCGGCCCGGGCTGCGGGATTCGGGGTCGGGAGCGCGGCCGCGGCTCGAAGCGCCTCCACGAGGGAGTCCTCGTCATACGGGTCGACGAGCAGGCCGGCACCCTCGGGCACGAATTCGGGCGGTCCGCCGACCCTGGTCGCGACGACCGTGCGCGCGCAGGCGAGGGCCTCCAGGGTCGACTGGCCGAACGGCTCGACGAGCGAGGGCTGGCAGAGGACGTCCGAGCTCGCGAGGTGCTGTGGGATCCGGTCGTGCGGCACCGCACCGACGAGCCGGATCCGCGGCCGCCCTTCGAGCTGGCCGCGGAGCGGGCCGTCCCCGACGAAGGTGAGCGTTCCCTCGCCGAACCGCTCGAAGGCCCGGGCGAGCCGGAGCACGTTCTTCCTCTCGGTGAGCGAGCCGACGCACAGGAACGCCGGGTGCTCCCCCTCGGCGCGCTCGAGCGGGCGGAACCGTTCGAGGTCGACGCCGCAGTCGACCACCTCGGTCTTGTCACGAGCGCCCGGGACGCGGTCTTCCAGGAGTCGCCGGAGGTAGTCGGAGACCGCGACGACCGCGCTCGCACGGCGGACGACGAGCCTCGTCGCGGCCCGCACGCCCGGGATCCGGCCGATGTTCGCGACGTCCTGGCCATGGGCCGTGACCACGAGCGGAGCCCGGCCGAGGAGCGCCCCCCACAGCCCTGCGGGGACGAGGAAGTGCGCGTAGACGACCTCCGGCCGGAAGCGTCGTGCGGCTCGCGCGGTCGCGAGCGCGAGCCGGAAGTGCCTGAAGCGGCCGCCTCGCGCGTCGAGCACGGCGCGCTCGAGCTCGTGCCCGAAGGAGACGAGCTCGCGCTCGAGGTCTGCGACGAAGACGCCGAAGTCCGGGGCCGTCGGGCCGGGATACATCTGCGAGACGAGCAGGATCCGCACTCGCTCACTCTGCCGGATCGACGCCGTCCAGGGTTCTTCACCGGATCGAGACGTCGGCTTCACCACCCCGATGACCACCCCGCGCTGGGGCCACGACAGGATGCCCGCGCACGACAAAACTAGGAGGAGGAGAGGGGAAATGAATCGCAAGCTGATCGGTATTGCGGCCGTCGTCACGCTCGTTGCTGCGAGCGCGGCAGTCGCGGGGATCGCAATCATCAAGCCGTACGCGGTGGGCATCGACGGCGGCTACCACACACAGCGCCTGCTCTCGGTCGGGGACACCGTTCCCGAGTCGAGCAACGGGGCCAAGCAGTACCAGATGGTCGGGATCCCGGACGGACTCGGGGCCACCAAGGGCAAGGGGAGTAAGTCGATCGTCTTCATGAACCACGAGCTCCGCCACAACGTTCTCTCCGAGCCGGTGCTCGGCGAGCCGCTGAACCGGGGGCCGATCGTCTCGAAGCTGACGCTCGACAAGAAGGGCAAGGTGCTCTCCGGAGAGCGCGCCTACGACACCGTCTATCTCGACGACGTGCTCGTGGGCCCAGCTCCGGATGCCAGTAATGCGACGCCTTCGTTCGCCCGCTTCTGCTCGGGCTCCCTGGCGGGTGCAGCCGAGGGATTCGACCGACCGATCTACTTCGCGAACGAGGAGTCCAGCGGCGCGCAGACGTTCGACGGCAAGGGCGGCCTCGCCGTCGCTGTCTTCGACAACGAGGCGCACGGCCTGACCGCTCTCGGCCACTTCGCCTGGGAGAACGCGCTCGTGCAGTCGAACACCGGCAAGTACACGGTGATCATGAGCATGGAGGACGGACCCCGGAGCCAGAATCCGGCCGAGGACAACAGCCAGCTCTACATGTACGTCGGCGTCAAGGATCGGAGCAAGGGCGCGAGCGTCCTCGAGCGCAACGGGCTCGTGGGCGGCAACCTCTACGTGTTCCGCTCGAAGGACCCGGCGCGGAACAGCGAGGCGACGTTCCTCAGCGGTTCGCTCACGGGCGAGTGGGTCTCGCTCGGGAATGTCTCCGCGCTAAACGATGTCGCGCTCGAGGCCAAAAGCGACGCGGTCAACGCGATGATCTTCGCCCGGCCCGAGGACGGCGCCTTCAACCCGAGCGAGAGCGACGAGTACTTCTTCGTCACGACCGGTGAGGGGGAGGGCAACCAGCTCGGCCGCCTCTACTCGCTCGGACTGAGCGGTAACGACTCGACCGGCCCGGCGAAGCTGGAGATCGAGTACAACGCCGACCTGATCATCGCCGCCGGCGGTGACGTTGCGATCAGCCCGGACAACATCGACGCGAGCCGCGACTACCTGATGATCCAGGAGGACGGCACGACGACGAGCCGGCAGGTGATGACGAGCAAGAATCGTGACGGCTCGATCTGGCGCTTCGACCTCGACAAGAACGGCGTCGACGTCTCGTCGAGGCTCCGGATCGTCGAGCTCAACCCGCCGGGCCGCGATCGGATCCCGGTCGCCCCGGGGGTCTGGGAGACGAGCGGGATCATCGACACGGCGAAGCTCTTCGGCAACGACACCTGGATCTTCGACGTCCAGGCGCACCCGCCGACGACGATGCCGAAGCCGAACACGGTCGAGGACGGGCAGCTCCTGATGCTGGTCGGGCCCGACGAGAAGAACAAGCGCGACAACGACGACAACGGGGACGACGACTAGGTCGACCCGCAGTCCGTTGCAGTGCCGGCGCCCCGCTTCGTGCGGGGCGCCGGTGCGTTCGCGGCGAAGCCGAGCGAGCGGAGGGACAGGCCCCACCGAGTCCCGGCGCCCCGTTCGTGGCGCAGGGTGACCGCCCACTCAGCCTCGCGGCGAGCCGTCTCGAACTGCGTGACCTGCGGGTAGCTCATTGCGGTTCCTCTCTGGTGGCGTGTCAGAAGTACCATACCAGAAACCTTTCTAGAAAGGTTTCTGGTGTGACGAAACCGTATGCTCCCGTGGAGATGGGCGACCACGTCGACGAGATCCTCGAGCAGTGGCGGCGCGAGCTTCCCCGCCTCGATCGCTCGCCGATGGGGGTCGTCGGCCGGATCTCCCGGCTCGACGCGGTCCTTGAGCGCGAGCTCGAGGAGGTGTTCGCAAAGCACGGCCTGAACGGGGGCGAGTTCGACGTCCTCGCGTCGTTGCGCCGCAGCGGACGTCCCTACCGACTCACCCCTGGGGCGCTGAGCAGGGCGCTGATGGTGACGACGGGAGGAATGACGAAGCGTCTCCACTCGCTCGAGGTCGCCGGTCTCGTACGGCGCCGGCCCGATCCGGGCGACCGGCGCTCGTCGACCGTCGAGCTCACGGCGGCGGGGCGCAAGCTCGTCGACGGCGCTCTCCGCGCCCATGTGGCGAATGAGGAGCGTCTGCTCGCCGGGCTCGACCCGCGGCAACGCGAGCAGCTCGCCGGCCTTCTCCGCGAGCTCGCGCTCTCGCTGGGCGACGGGCGGCTCTAGACGCCGTCAGGAGGTCTCGAGCGTCGCCGCTCTCCGGCCTTCGTACTCGAAGATCCGGAGGAGCGTCAGTCCGATTCCGAAGTAGACGAGCCCGATCGTCAATTCCGTGGCGAGCAGTCCCCCGACGTCGCCGAGCGCAGCCCCGTCTGCGAGCTCCCTCGCGGCCTCGATCCCGTGGGTGACCGGGATCACCGAGCTGATCGCCTGGATCCAGCCGGGCAGCCGGTCGAGGGGCACGTTCGCCCCCGAGACGAGGAGCATCGAGCCGCCGATCACGTCGGCGAAGAGGCTGACATTCCTGCCCCGAAGGCCGAGCGCCCCCAGGCAGAGGCCGAGGGCCGTGCAGCCGAACGAGGTGGCGAGCGCAGCGACGGCCATCAGCGCCAGCTCGGACGCCCCGATCCGCACGCCCAGGATCGGGGCGCAGATCGCGAAGGCGGCTGCGGCGACGCCGACTCCGGTCGCGACCGAGGGAAGCGCCCTGCCGACGAAGAGCGCGAGCCGGTTGGCGGGGCTCGCCAGCAGGCTCGCGAGCGTCTGCGAGCGGCGCTCCCCGGCGATCGCGTGCCCCATCCCGAACATGCCCGTGATGGCGATCGCCAGGAACGTGTTCCCGATCAGGAAGAACCGGTCCGACTGCACGCCCGCGAACCGACCGAGGTGCGCGAAGAAGAGGATCTCGAAGACGGGGTAGCCGAGCATGTGCGGGAAGAACACCCACGGGCTCATCCAGTTGAAGAGCGCGCGATAGCTCGTGAGGCCACCGACGAACATGACGCGGAGGAAGTTCACGTCAACCTGAGGGTGCCGCGTCCGCGGGCGATCCGCTCGAACGCGCGCAGACAGGTGGCGCCGACAACGAAGTACGCGGCGCTGACGACGAGGCACATCCCGATGTCCGGCCAGGGCGTCCGCCCGAGCGCGGCCTCCTGGATCGCGAGGAAGCCCCACCTCGGCGCCAGGAACCAGGAGACCGGGCCGACCCAGTCCGGCAGCACGGACAGGGGCACGAGGAGACCGGTCGCGATCCAGACCGGGTATTGCATCCCGACCCCGAGTGCGAACGCTGCGCGGTAGAGAACGAACGTCGACGCGGTGACGAGGCCGAGCATCCCCACGGCGAGGACGCAAGCGGGGATCGCGACCGCAAAGGCGAGCGGGTTCTCGATCGTGAGTGGGATCCCGAACGCGAGGCGTCCCCACGCGAGGGTCGCGACGAGCGCATACGAGCCGACGACGCCGCTCGCGATGCTGATCGGCGCAATCACCGCCACGAGCGGTGTCGGCGCGGCGACCACGAGCTCGAGTGTTCCCTGGAAGCGCTGCTGCTCGAGCGATCCGGCCGAGCCGATGAGGACGATCGACCACATCAGCATCACGGCCGCACCAAGCGAGGCGCTCAGGAGGAGCTCGGGCCTCGAGTCCGCGCCGAGCAGGTAGTACGCGATCGAGGCGTAGAGGATCGGCCAGAGGATGACGCCGCTGACGTCGAACGCGTTCCGCGAGAAGTGCTTCAAGTTCAGCCCCAGACCGCTGGCGAGCGCTCTGATCAAGCCGTCTTCACCAGCTCGATGTAGGCGTCCTCGAGCGTCGGCTCACGCGCGATCACCTTCCCGACCGTGGTGCCCTCGAGAGCGCCGAGCAGCGCCTGCATGACATCGGCGCCTCCGGTGGACTGGACGACGACGGCCTGAGAGGGCTCGCGGGTCTCGAGCGTCACCGACGCGACGCCGGGGATCGTGCGGAGCCTGTCGAGCGCCTCCTCTCCGATCCCGAAGGTCTCGATCTCGACGACGCTCCGGCCTTTGACTCTCGCCTTCAGGTCGGCCGGAGTCCCGTGGGCGACGATTGCGCCGCCGGCGATCACCGCGATCCGCGCGCACAGCTCGTCGGCCTCGTACATGTAGTGCGTCGTCAGCAGGATCGTCTTGCCGGCGTCGCGCAGCCCGGCGATCGTGTCCCGCAGCTCGCGGGCGCCGACCGGGTCGAGCCCGATCGTCGGCTCGTCGAGGAAGAGCAGCTCGGGATCGTGGAGGAGGCCGCGGGCGATGTGCAGGCGCTGACGCATCCCGCGCGAGTACGTCTCGACCCGCTCGCGCTCGCGGCCCTCGAGCCCGACGAGCTCCAGCAGCTCGTCGATTCGCTGCCGTTTCTCGCCCACGGGCACGCGGTAGAGATCGGCGAAGTAGCGGAGGTTGTCGAGGGCCGAGAGCCGGTCGTAGAGCCCGCGGTCGCCTCCGAAGACGTACCCGATCCGGCGCCGCACCTCTCGCGGCTCGCTCGCTGGGTCGAAGCCGAGCACTCGAGCCGAGCCCGAGGTCGGAAGCAGGAGCGTCGTCAGGATCTTGATCGTGGTCGTCTTGCCGGCGCCGTTCGGCCCGAGCAGCCCGAAAAGCTCGCCCTGCCCGACCTCGAAGCTGATCCCGCGGAGGGCCTCGACGTCCGTTACCCGCCGCCGCACGACTCCCTTCCGCGACCGGTAGGTCCGAGCGAGTGAGTCGACTTCGATCGCGGGCATTGCCGGACCCTCTCAGGTCCGATTTAGGCGCGCGAGGCGTCGAACGTGCCGAACTCGGCGCGGAGGACGTTGCAGATCTCGCCGATCGTGCACTGGGCGCGGAGGGCCTCGCGCATCGGGGGGAGGAGGTTCTCAGTCCCGGCGGCGGCGCGGCCGACCTCGGCGAGCGTCGACTCCGCTACGGCTGCGTCGCGCTCGGCCCGCACGCGCGCCGTCCGCTCGATCTGACGCCGTTCGCCCTCCGGGTCGAGCCGGAGCAGCTCGACCACCTCGGCGTCGGCCTCGGCGAAAAGGTTGACACCGACGATCACGCGCTCGCCCGACTCGACGTCGGTGTTCCAGCGGAACGCGGCCTCCTCGATCTCGCCCTGGACGAAGCCCTGCTCGACGGCCGCGACGGCGCCTCCCAGTTCGTCGATCCGCTCCAGGAGCTCCCGGGCGTGCGCTTCGAGCTCGTCCGTCAGTGCCTCGATGAAGTACGAGCCGCCGAAGGGGTCAGCGGTGTCCGTGGCTCCGGCCTCGTTCGCGAGGATCTGCTGCGTCCGGAGCGCGATCCGGGCCGAGCGCTCGGTCGGGAGCGCGAGTGCCTCGTCGAAGCCGTTCGTGTGCAGGCTCTGGGCGCCGCCGGCGACCGCGGAGAGCGCCTGGATCGCGACCCTGACGATGTTGTTCTCGGGCTGCTGCGCGGTCAGGGTCGAGCCGCCGGTCTGGGCGTGGAAGCGGAGCGCGAGCGCCTTCGGGTTCGTGGCTCCGAAGCGGTCACGCATCGTCGTCGCCCAGAGCCGCCGGGCCGCGCGGAACTTCGCGACCTCCTGGAAGAAGTGGTTGTGCGCGTTGAAGAAGAAGGAGAGTCGAGCCCCGAACTCGTCCGGGGAGAGGCCTGCGTCCACGGCGGCCTGGCAGTAGGCGATCCCGTTCGCGATCGTGAACGCGAGCTCCTGCACCGCGGTCGAGCCGGCCTCGCGGATGTGGTACCCGGAGATCGAGATCGTGTTCCAGCTCGGGATCCGCTCCGCGCAGTAGGCGAAGAGATCGGTGGTCAGCCGCATCGAGGGCCGAGGCGGAAAAATGTAGTTCCCGCGGGCGATGTACTCCTTGAGGATGTCGTTCTGAACGGTCCCGCGGAGCGCCTCGCCGCCGACTCCCTGCTCCTCGGCGACAAGTTCATAGAGGAGGAGGAGAAGTGACGCGGGGGCGTTGATCGTCATCGAGGTCGAAACCTCGTCGAGCGGGATCCCGCCGAAGAGGAGCCGCATGTCGGCGATCGAGTCGATCGCGACCCCGGTGCGCCCGACCTCGCCCGCTGCGTGCGCGTCGTCCGAGTCGTAGCCGAGCTGCGTCGGGAGGTCGAACGCGACCGAGAGCCCGGTCTGGCCGCGGTCGAGCAGGTAGCGGAAGCGCTCGTTCGTCTCCTCCGCGGAGGCGAAGCCCGCGTACTGGCGGATCGTCCAGGGCCGGCCGCGATACATGTCCGGATAGGGCCCGCGGGTGTAGGGGAACTCGCCCGGCTGCTCGCCGTCCCCGTAGACGGGCTCGATCTCGATTCCCGACTCGGTCTCGCGCTTGTCCGTGCTCGCCACGGAGGTCAGTGTTACAGCACGCCGTCGGCGAGGGCGTCGAGCGCGATCCGGCGGCCGGTCTCGATGTGCGCGCGGATCGCGGCCTGCGCGGCTTCGAGGTCAGCTGCCTCGAAAGCCTCGACGATCGCCCCGTGCTCGATCGCGAGATATGAGCCCGCCTCGAGCTTCCCCCCGCGGATCACCTGCATCATCAGGTTGACCGAGAGCTCGCGGTAGAAGCGCGAGAGAAGGGCGTTCCCGGTGAGGTCGACCTGGTGCTCGTGGAAGGCCGCGTTGGCGGTGTCCCACTCCTCGTGCGAGACCGCCTCCGTTGTCTGCTCGAGCAGCGACCGGAACCGGCGCAGCTGCGGGGGTGACGCGCGGCCGATCGCGCCCTCCGCGGCGTGCAGCTCGAGCCCGAGGCGCACGTCGTAGCCGTCGGCGAGCGCGCTCGCGGTGAGGGCGGTGACGTAATAGCCGCGCCTCGACTTGACCGTCAGGAGCCCCTCGGAGACGAGCCGGGTCAGAGCGTGGTGGACGGGGCTCCGCGAGACGCCGAGCTCGCTCGCCAGCTCGTGCAGGCTCACCTTCTCGCCCGGGCCGAGCTCCCGGCGCACGAGTCGACGCTTCAGGGTCTCGTAGACCTGGTCGTTCAGGTTCGTGCGCGCGAGCGTGACTGTCATGTCTCGGGTCCTAACAGGCGCCGAACGCGGAGGCAACAGAAGTACGCTCGGTGGATGAAGGTCTCGGTCCGTCTCTTCGCCGGCCTGCGGGAGCGCGCGGGCACCGGCCGACGCGAGCTCGAGCTCCCGGAGGGCGCGCGTCTCGGCGACGTCTGGGCGGCGCTCGAGCTCGGGGAAGAGCCCGCCGGCCTCCTCTACGCGCTCGACAAGGCGTACGCCGAGCGGGACACGGTTCTGGCCGAGGGTGCTGAGGTGGCGCTGATCCCTCCGGTCTCCGGTGGGGACTTCCGGCTCTCCGCGGAGCCGCTCTCGCTCGACGCCGTTGTCGCCGAGGTCGCCCGCCCGGGCGCCGGCGCGATCGCGACGTTCACCGGCACCGTCCGCGACCGCTCGCGCGACCGTGCAGTGATCCGGCTCGAGTACGAGGCCTACGAGGGCATGGCCGAAGCGGCGATGTCCGAGCTGGCGGCCGAGCTGCACGGACGGTACGAGCTGAGCGAGATCGCGATCCACCACCGCACCGGGCCGGTCGGGATCGGCGAGCCGAGCGTGATGATCGCGGTCTCGGCACCCCACCGCGCGGACGCGATCGCGGCCTGCAAGGACGCGATCGACACCCTCAAGCAGACGGTTCCGCTCTGGAAGAAGGAGCTCTACGAGGGCGGTGAGGAGTGGATCGGCCAGGGCTCGTAGAACGTCTTGGGACGGCTACTCTGGCTGCGTGACCCAGTACGACCCCTATGTGCCGCGTGAAGCCGAGGAGTCGCCGCGGGGCTACTCCCCGATCAAGCAACCGCTGACGATCCGGGACATCGGGCGCAAGCTCTGGGCGCCGATCGCCGCTATCGGGCTCCTCTTCTGGAAGCTCAAGTTCCTCTTCGCCGCGATCTTCAAGTTCAAGCTGTTCACGGTCGCCGGCTCGATGCTCGTCTCGATCGGGGCCTACGCGCTCCTCTGGGGCTGGCAGTTCGCGGTCGGCTTCGTGCTCCTCCTCTTCGTGCACGAGATGGGCCACGTCTTCGAGGCCAAGCGCCAGGGGCTGCCGGTGTCGGCGCCGATGTTCATCCCCTTCCTGGGTGCGCTGATCACGCTGAAGAAACTGCCCGACAACGCCTGGGCCGAGGCAAAGGTCGCGATCGCCGGGCCGATCCTCGGCGGACTCGGCGCGGCTGTCGTCTGGCTCGTCGGCGAGTCGATCGACTCGGAGCTCCTGGTCGCGCTCGGGTTCACCGGCTTCTTCCTGAATCTCTTCAACCTGGCGCCGATCAGCCCGCTCGACGGCGGCCGGATCGTCGCCGCGATCCATCCGGCGCTCTGGATCGTCGGGTTGGCCGCGCTCGTCGCGCTCGCCTTCGTGGCGCCGAACCCGATCCTGATCCTGATCCTCGTCCTCGGCGGGCTCGAGTCGTGGCGGCGGTGGAAGCAGCGCAAGCACCCCGAGGGGGAGGCGTACTACCGGGTCACGCCGCGCCGGCGTGTGATCGTCGGCGTCTCGTACATCGTCCTCGCGGCGCTGCTCACGCTCGGGATGAGCGCGAGCTTCGTCGAGCGCGAGATCTAGCCGCCCATGAAGGATGCCGGCGACCGGCGGATGCTGGAGCGCACCCACGACGACCTCGCGAACGACGTCGCCGTGATCGCTGCCGAGTTCCTCGGCGGCTTCCAGAAGGTGCTCGAGATCGACCGGCCCGCCGTCTCGATCTTCGGTTCGGCGCGCACGCCCGAAGGAACCGAGCCCTACGACCGGGCCAGGGACACGGCGAAGCTCTTCGCCGAGGCCGGCTTCGCCGTCGTCACCGGCGGCGGCCCCGGGGTGATGGAGGCCGCGAACCGCGGCTGCCGCGAGGGCGGCGGGCTCTCCGTCGGTTTCAATATCGCGCTCCCGCACGAGCAGGGAATCAATCCCTACTGCGACATCGAGATGACCTTCAAGCACTTCCACGCCCGCAAGACGATGTTCGTCAAGGCGGCCGAGGGCTTCGTCATCTTTCCGGGCGGTTTCGGCACCCTGGACGAGCTCTTCGAGTCGCTGACCCTGATCCAGACCGGCAAGGTGCTGAACTTCCCGGTCGTCCTCTTCGGCTCCGACTACTGGAGCGAGCTCCTCGTCTGGGTCCGGGAGGAGGCTCTTGCGGACGGGATGATCTCGCCCGAGGACGTCGAACTCCTGCACGTGACCGACGACCCGGCCGAGGCGGTGAGGCTCGTGGTCGAGAGCTACGACGAGCGGAACGGCCCCGGCTCGCCGCACGAGCGCGCGAAGGCCGACGGGCAGTAGCGGCTAGACGCGGGGCAAGACGAAGTACGGGCCGGGGATCGACCGCCCGGGGCCGTAGATCTGAGTGGGGCCGACCGCGACGTAGGCGCTCGTGAAGGCGTCCGTTCGAAGCAGCTTGCCGCCCTCGTAGATCTGCCGGCCGACGGTCACGTCGAAGCCGGACTGGTTCGAGCCTGAGACCGTGCGCACGGAGCCGGCGGGTGCGTAGGGGTCGTACGCGTAGGTCGTCTGGGGAGAGCGCCAGTTCACGCGCGGCCCGGTCGACGAGACGATCTTCCGGTCGGGGTCGGTGCCGTAGAAGCTGAAGGTGAGGGTGTCGGTCGTGTAGCTCGTCTTGATCAGGATCCCGGTCTTCAGGTCGTTCTTGAACGCGAAGTCGGGGCCGCCCCAGGAGACCGCCGCGTCCCGACCCATCGGATAGTGGGAGATGTAGAAGCTGTGGTTCTGGCGGGCGAGGATCGGCAGCCCGAGCTCGAAGGCGTTGTTGAAGAGCGTCGTCGCGGTCTGGCAGACGCCGCCGCCGATCGCGGGGACGAGCAGCGAGCCGATGATCATCTGCCCCTCGCGGAAGCCGCGCTCGACCGTGCGCGGGCCGACGGAGCCGTTGAAGGAGAAGGTGGCGCCGGGCTCGATCACGGTGCCGTCGATGTAGCGGGCCATCAGCTGGACGTTGTGGATCCGGTTGGACGACGAGGGGCCCATCTCGGTCGTGAAGCTGGAGATCTGCTCGGTGATGCCGAGCTTCTCTGCGTCGCCCGTCGTAAGGTCGGCGCGCGTCTGCCGGAGGCTGAGCGTGGCCGGGCCGACCCCCGAGTATGCAGCGGCGGTGACCGCGTCGAGCGCAACGGCCGGGTTGACGTCGAGACCGGGGCGGGAGGGGAGAATCCGGACGCGGTTCCCCTCGACGGCGAAGCGCGCGTTCGTGGCCCGCTTTCGCCACGGGTCGAGCGCGGGCCGGACCGCTTTCGCGAGAGCTTCGCGGTCGAAGCTGACGAGGAAGCGATCGTCCCGCGGGGAG
>Ga0136611_10000095_pt1 | contig 47251 bp, 53 predicted proteins | sample AntDrymUQ2232306_2_FD_106645 | JGI IMG/M metagenome (GOLD analysis project Ga0136611, IMG submission 106645) | Polar desert sand microbial communities from Dry Valleys, Antarctica - metaG UQ223 (23.06) | ecosystem: Environmental > Terrestrial > Soil > Desert | place: Antarctica: Dry Valley... | reverse complement strand
CGCCGGGCCCGGCGCGTACGAATGGTTGTCTCGTGGCCTGCTCGAAGCACTTGTCGCGTTTATAGGGCAGGCAAAAAGAGGCTGGTCGATCCATGGCGCAATTTACGAGTTCCAGTGGAATGCCGCGCTTGAAGCGGTCAAAGCGGCTAAAACCCGTGGAGCCGACGTAAACATCATCTTTGACGAAATAAAGGCGCGCGACTCGACAGGCAAGCCGACCGGGCCTTGGCAAAAAAACCGTGAAGCCGTGGAAAAATTCAATCTGGGCGACGTCTGCACTGGCAGGGTCAACGGCAAACTCATGCACAACAAGTTTTTCGTCCTGAGCAGAAATAACAAGCTGGTTTCTGTATGGACTGGCTCTACCAATCTGACCGAAAACGGCATCTTCGGCCATTCGAATTTGGGCCACGTTGTCAAGGACGCAGCGGTTGCCAAAGCTTATCTCGATTACTGGAATCGATTAAAGACCGACCCGGCCATAGATGCGGCTTACCGAGGCGATAACGTCGCTTCTCTCAGCACACCGCCGGTCAAGTGGACTGACGAAACGGTGTCGGTGTTCTCTCCAAGAGGGACCAATCTGGACGCGCTGAATTGGTACGCGACACTTGCTGCCGAAGCGAAGAACGCACTGCTGATGACCTTTGCCTTCGGCATGCATCCGCTTTTCCAGTCGGTGTACAGCAAGAACGACGATGTTTTGCGTATGGGCTTGCTCGAAACCACCACGCGCAGCCCAAAGACCGCGGCGCAGGACGCAATCGACATGAAAGCCATTCGAAGGCGGCCCAACGTTGTCGTCGCCATCGGCAATCGCATTGTCACAAACAGTTTTGACCGCTGGCTCAAGGAACTGACGCAGATTCACGATAAACAGGTTCATGTCCACTGGATCCATACCAAGTACATGCTGCTGGACCCTTTAGGCGCGAAACCGGTTGTAGTGACCGGCAGCGCGAACTTCAGCAAAGCAAGCACGGACACCAATGATGAAAACATGCTTGTCATCCAGGGCAACAAGCGAATCGCCGACATTTATTTCGGTGAGTTCCTGCGTTTGTACAACCACTATGCTTTCCGGGAAGCCGTCAAGCGCGCTTTGGACAGCAAGAAAGTGGGAAAAGCTCGGGACTGGAAGCCACAGTTTCTCGATACCGAGGACAGCTGGATGAAGCAATATTTCGACGCGGCGGATACATCGGCCCGTTATGCAAGGCGCAAATACTTCGCGGGACCCATGTCGCTTTGATGCGTTTGAACAGTCCGGCTTTGCCGGGCTGTGCCCTTCCGACCTGTCGGTCATCAACGGCGACCGGCCGCGACCGATGGCAATAGCGCTCGGCCATGAGGCCTCCGGCGTGGTCATCGTGTTCGACCAGCACAGTGCTTCAGGCGCAGTGCCGCCGACGATAATCGCCGGATGGCTTCTTCCTCCAAGGTTCTTTTCGGTTTTCACGCTGTCGGCGTTCGTCTTAAAACATCGCCAAAGTCGGTCTACGAGGTTTACTTTGATATTTCGCGCCGCGATGCGCGGATGCGGCAGTTCGTCGACCGGGCGCGCGAAGCGGGGGTACGCCTGATCGAGTCCGACGGCCTTCGGCTGGCCAAAATGTGCGGCGGCCACGGCCATCAGGGCGTCGTTGCGCGGGTCGAGGAACAGGCGCAGACCAAGTCGCTCGATGAATTGCTTGAGCAGGGCGAAGCCGCTGGCGACGTGCAGCCACTGCTGCTGGTGCTCGACGGCGTGACCGACCCACACAACCTGGGCGCCTGCCTGCGCGTTGCGGACGGGGCCGGCGCGCAGGCGGTGATCGCACCCAGGGACCATGCCGCCGGCATCAATGCCACGGTCGCCAAGGTCGCGAGCGGCGCCGCCGAAACCATGCCCTACTTTATGGTCACCAACCTTGCGCGAACGCTCAATGAACTGAAAGAGCGGAACATCCGCTGCGTCGGCACGAGCGACGACGCGGACAAAACAATCTACGACATCGACCTGACGGGCCCGGTTGCGCTGGTACTGGGCGCCGAGGGCGAAGGCATGCGGCAGCTCACCCGCAAGACCTGCGACGAGCTCGTCAGCATTCCGATGCGCGGCGCGGTCGAAAGCCTGAACGTTTCGGTCGCCAGCGGCGTCTGCCTTTACGAAGCGCTGCGCCAGCGACGCCAGGAGATGTCCGGACGTGCGGCCTGAAGCTGGCTTGCAAAGGGAAGTTCACAATACGTCGCGGTTTCCGAACTACGGTAAAACTTCAGTACACTGAACCGCCCCACACCTTCAATCTCAGGAGACAGACATGCATCAAAACGACAACTCGCGCCGATTGTTTTTTCGTCACGGCTGTTGCGCCGCCATCGGGATGGCGGGAGCGATTGGCCTATCGCCGGCCTTTGCTGCCGAAGGCAAGAAAACAGAACTCACGCCCACCCAGGCGTTCGAAAAACTCAAGCGTGGCCACGCCGACTTTTTAAACGATAAACCTTCACTGAAGTCTTCCCGCGACAGCGCCCGGCGGCTGGAAATCGCCCGTGGCCAGGTGCCGTTCGCGGTGCTTGTCGGTTGCTCGGACAGCCGCGTGGCGCCGGAAGTGCTGTTCGACACCGGATTAGGCGAGTTGTTCATCGTTCGCAACGCCGGCAACACGGTCGATACGGTGGCGCTTGGAAGTATCCAGTATGCGGTGCAGGTGCTTGGCGTGCCGCTGATACTGGTTCTGGGCCACGAACGGTGCGGCGCCGTCGAAGCAGCGCTGTCGGTGGTCGAGAAGAACACTATTTACCCCGGCAGCATCGGCCAGATGGTCGAACCGATCATTCCGGCCGTATTGAAAGCCAAGGCCTCGGGTACTTACACGGGCGAAGAGCTGCTCGATGCGGCGGTGCGCGAAAACGTCCGGCGCACTGTCGAGCGGCTTCGCACTTCCGAGCCGGCGCTGATCGACTCGATGCGCTCGGGCAAGCTGAAGATCGTTGGCGCCCGTTACGACCTGGATGACGGCAAGGTCGATTTTTTCATGACGTGAGCACCTGTCATACGAATCCGAACCAGCCGAGCAGCGCGCCTGCGCCGAGGAGCCAGAGCAGGTGGATCTTGGTGCGCCAGACGATCACGGTGACCGCCGCCGTCAGCAGCCAGACCCGCCAGTCTTCGAGGCTGCCGCCGTTGGTGGAGGCCAGAATCCAGCCGGTTGCGATCAGCAATGCGACGACGATCGGCGCCATTCCTTGCTTGAAGGCGCGCACCGCCCGCATTTCGCGGTTGCGGTGTCCCCACTGGGCGGCGGCATAGGTCAGCACCGTGCTGGGGATCAGCACACCCGACAGAGACAGCGCGACGCCGAGCAGTCCGGCCGGCATGCCGCCAGCGTTCAGACCGACATTCCAGCCCATCAGCGCGACAAAAAGCACGTTTGGCCCCGGCGCGGCCTGGGCGATTGCGATTGACGCATTGAACTGCGCATCGGTCAGCCAGTGGTGCTGCTCGACCAGAAAGCGGTGCATGTCGGGCGCGGTGCTGATGGCGCCGCCGACCGACAGCAGCGAGAGCGTCAGGAAATGCAGGAACAGGCCGAGCCATTCGCCAGCGCCGAACACCAGGGTCGGCGCGTCGCTCATGGCTTGAGCTTGCGGTAGGCCATCACGCACGCGAGCCCGCCAAGGCCTAGCAGGACATAAGCCAGCGGCCAGCGCAGCAGCGCGACGGCGATGAAGCACAGTACGCCGAACAATGCGCAAAGCCCGATGCCGAGCACGTTGTTGACCAATGCGCCGGCGAGCTTGAAGCCGGTCGCGGCGATCAGCCCGGCGGCGACCGCGCCCATGCCGCGCAGCGCCGACGCCACGCCGGCATGGCTGGCGAACTGCGCATGAATGAGCGCCAGCAGCAGCACCAAAAAGAGCGGCACGGTGATGATGCCGGCCAGTGCGGCCATGGCGCCCTTGATGCCGAAGTGGCGGCCCCCGATCATGAGCGCGAGGTTCACCACGTTCGGGCCCGGCATGACCTGCGCCACCGCCCATTCCTCGACGAATTCCTCGCGCGTCAGCCAACGCTTTTTCTCGACCAGTTCGCGCTGCACGACGGTCAGCACACCGCCGAAACCCTGCAGCGCCAGCACGGTGAACGACACGAACAGGTCGGTCAGCGAACGGGGGTGCGGATGGTCCGGAGTGCGCGCGTCAGTCATCGGCCAATTATCGCCGTCGTCATGGCTTCAGACCGTCATGCCGCCCGATACCTCGATCACCGCGCCGTTGATGTAGCTGGCCTCGTCGCTCGCCAAAAAAGCATAGACGTTGGCGACTTCATCTGGCTGTCCGAGTCGCCCGAGCGGAACCCGCGCCTCCATGCCCCGGAGCACGTTGGCGGGGATGGTCGCCAGTATCGGCGTCGAAATGAAGCCGGGCGCCACGGCGTTGACCCGAACGCCCTTGGGGCCGAGTTCGCGGCTCCAGGTCTTGGTAAAACCGATGACGCCGAATTTGCTCGCCGCATAGTTCGTCTGGCCGAAGTTGCCGTAAATTCCGACCACCGAACTGGCGTTCAGGATGACGCCCAGGCCTTGCGCCACCATGATGTCGGCAACCGCTTGCGCGCAATGAAACACGCCGCGCAGATTCACGTCGATGACGCGGTCGAATTGCTCCGCCGTCATTTTTTGCAAGCGCGCATCTTGCGTGATGCCGGCGTTGTTGACCAGCACGTCGATGCGGCCAAACTGCGCGTTGACCTTGCCGACGACGGCATCGACGGTGGCGCGCTGCGTCACGTCCAGCACATGGCCGAGGGCCTCGGCACCCAGCGCCTGGCATTGCTTGACGGCATGGTCGACCGCCACCTGTCTGACGTCGCAAACGATGACGATCGCGCCTTCGCGGGCGAATTTCAGCGCGGTGGCGAGGCCGATCCCTTGCGCCGCGCCGGTGATGACGCTAACCTTGTTCTGAAGTCGTTGCATGAGAAATACTTCTATGAAAATCGGTGGAATCAGTCAATCAGGTGGTGTCGCCGGATCGTTTGTCTCACAGCATCCGTCAGCACGAAGCCCAGCCCGAATCTACCAGCCATTTCATCGTATCGCGGAGTGAACCTAATTCCATCGCCCGCCGATAACCGATGAAGCTTGCCAGTGTCGGGGCCAGCAGATGACCGCTTTAGGTCAGCGTCGTTGCCAACCATGTGCGCCTGGACCGCGCACAGCGGGGCTATGGCGCCAGCAGCCAGGCACCGGTGGGTAATGCGCCAAACCCTTGAATTTCCACGGCGTAAACACAAGGTGAATGTTTACCAGCAAACATCGCACTTATGCGACATTAAAAATGATACCGCCATGACCACACGACTGAAAATCGATTTCGTTTCAGACATTGCCTGCCCATGGTGCGCAATCGGTCTCAAATCACTTGACCAGGCGCTGGCGCGCGTCAGCGGCGAAATTTCCGCCGAACTGCATTTCCAGCCTTTCGAGCTGAATCCGCAAATGCCACCCGAAGGTCAGGATATCACCGAGCACATCACTGAAAAATACGGCATCACGCCAGCGCAGGCCAACGCCAACCGCGAGAGTATTCGCCTGCGCGGCGAGGCGTTGGGCTTCATCTTCACCAAACCCGACGCGCCGGGCGGCGGGCGCAACCGCGCCTACAACACCTTCGACGCGCACCGGCTGCTGCACTGGGCCGAACTCGTAGGCGCCGAACGGCAAAAAGCCTTGAAGGAAGGACTGTTCAAGGCCTACTTCACCGACGGGCAAAATCCCGCCTCACCCGAGGTGCTGGTCCGCGTCGCAGAGGAGGCGGGGCTCGATCCGGTCAGGGCGCGGGAAATCCTGGCGAGCGGCGAATATGTCCGCGAGGTACGCGAGCGCGAGTCGTTCTACACCGGCCAGGGCATTAGCTCGGTGCCAGCGGTGATCGTCAACGACCGCCACCTGATTTCGGGTGGTCAGCCGCCCGAGGTGTTCGAGCAGGCGCTGCGCCAGATCGCTGCGGGTTGAACGGATCGTCCCCTCCCCGCCAGCCGTTGGAGGCTGGGGGCAAAAATTGATTGATGCTATTTTTATGATAGCTAATCTCGCGCACCGGGAGTGCGCGACAGGGCTTTTTGGCTCAAATTTTTGACCCCGAAACATTGTCTTGAGTGCGGTCATCGGTTTTTTCTGAACCGGCGTGCGCGCTTCTCCTACAGCCGCGGTTGGGCTTGCCTGACCCCTGCCGGATCACGCGTCAACGACGATCTCGCTATCAAACTTAACGCAAAGGAAACATCATGGCAAACGACACTCCGATGAACATGGGGAACACCACCGGCGCTAGCGGCCCCTCGGGCATGTCCGCGACGACCACCGACAGCGACATGGTCGACAACGACGATGTGATCGACACGCTCAACGATCTGCTGGAGACTTCGCGCGACGGCGAATACGGCTTCAATACTTCGGCCGAGCATGCGACCTCGCCCGAGCTCAAAACGATGCTGATGCGGCACGCCGGCGAGTGCCGTGAGGGCGCATTGGAGCTTCAGGCGCTAATCAAGCAGCTGGGTGGCGACACCGACGAAGGCGGCTCGATTGGCGGCGCGCTGCATCGCGGCTGGGTGTCGGTCAAGGGCGTGCTGAGCGGTCACAGCGACCTGTCGATGCTTGAGGAATGCGAGCGCGGCGAAGACGCGGCGGTTGCAAGCTACCGGAAGGCGCTTAAGCAAAATCTGCCGGTGTCCGTACGAACCGTGGTCGAGCGTCAGGCGCAAGGAACCCAGCGCAACCACGACCAGATCAAGGCGATGCGCGATTCGCTCAAAGCCCGCAGCTAAGTTTAGGGGAAAGGGCCAACCGCGACGCGGCGCTTCAGGCGCCTTTTGCGAAATTAATAGGGCGGCATGAGAATGCCGCCTTTTTTCGTCTTACCGAAGGACCTAGCGCGACAAACGCCCGCAATCGACCTGTGCATCGAATTGCCGGCCGGCCTGAGAATAATCGCTGTCTGTGACTTTGCAGCCTGAGGTTTTTTCGATCGCCTGCCGCAAACCGGCGGTTTGCCCGGCGCTGCTGTTCATGCTCTTTGACGCCCCGCTGGCGATGGCAGTCCAGGTGCTGGCGGTAAGCTGGGTCAGCGAATAGCTTTCACCATTCAGTGAGATTTTGTGCACCTCCGGCGCAATGCCCGGCGTCATCATCGAGCAGGCATTCAAGCCCGCGCACGTCGCTAGCGCCAGGCCCTTGCCGAAATTTTTCACAGCCCAGGCCTTGCGTCGGGCGGCTGGGCAATCAAGCGTGACTCGGCCTGACTGATGACTGCTTTTGGCGCCGGCACCATTGGCGTAGGTTTGGGCAGTTTCGCCTCCGGACAACCGCCAAGCAGCAAGCAGGCAATGGCGAGGGGGATCATTTTTAGCATGTTGCCTCCATGTGCGGCGACAGGCCGCAGTGAAGGCAATGATAGAAGGCGCCGCCGCTTTGCGCCAGAGGGCGATGTGGCATTCGCGGCCCAGGCCTACAGCGCGGCCATGCCGCATCCGCCCGCTTCAACCGCGTTCATGCAGCCGGCTTGAAGCCCAAAATCTTCATCGCACCCGCCAGGCCTTTGCCAGACGATTCATAGCCGTTCCACGGCTCGTTGCCAATAGTCAGCCGGTCGCCGATGTTCGCCGGCGTCCAGTGCGCGCTGCCTGTCAGCGACGCCAGTTCATCCCAGGCCACAGGTACCGAGACACCCATTCCGGGACGCGCCCGCACCGACCAGGCCGTCACCGTGGTTGCACCGAAGCCGTTGCGAAGGTAATCGACGAAAATTTTCCCGACCCGGTTCTTCGGCCCACTTTTCGCCACGAAACGCTGGGGGATGACGCTGGCGAGATGGTCGACGATCGCATGCGAAAAATCCTTCACCGCGTCGAAACCGTGGGCGCGTCTGAGCGGAACCACGACATGCAGGCCTTTGCCGCCGCTGGTCTTCAGAAAACTGGCAAGGCCGAGCTCGTCGAGTACGGTTCGCACCAGTTGCGCCGCTTCCTGGACCTGGCGCCAGCCGACGCCTTCGCCCGGGTCGAGGTCGAAGGTCATGCGGTCGGGTTTGTTGATTGAGTTGCTGGTGGCGTTCCAGGTATGGAATTCGACCGCATTGAACTGCGCGGCGCTCAGCAGCGCCTCTGCCGTGGCAATTTCAAGCAGCGGCGCATGGTCTGGGTCAAGCCGGGTGTCGAGCAGCTTGACGCCGGGCATGGCCGTGCCTTCATAGTGTTTCTGGAAAAACAGCGCGCCGCCAATTCCCGCCGGCGCGCGCACCAGCGCGACCGGACGCGTCTTGAGGTGCGGCAGCATGTGCGGCGCAACACTCGCGTAGTACTCGATCAGTTCTTTTTTCGTGAAGCCGGTACTGGTGTCGATAACCCGTTCGCCGTGCGTGATTCGCATTGTTTTCGGCAACGCGACCGGCTTGCGCAAACGGCTGGCAGGGCTGGCGTCAGAGGCAGAAACGGCTTTATCGGCGGGCATGGCACCGTTTTTTGGCGCGGCTTCCGGTGCGGCGGCTACTTCGTGGACGATGTCGCGCGCGGGCTTGTCCTCGCGCAGTCCCTTATAAACCGCATGGCGAACGCGGCCGGCATGCGTCCATTCGCCAAATGCCACTTCGGCGACCAGTTCGGGCCTGACCCACCGGCCCTTGACCGAACGGGGCAGGTCGGCAAAGGGCGCGCTGTCGGTGTGGAGCGGCGACAGCCGCGCTTTGAGCCCGACCAGTGATTTGTCATCGAAACCGGTTCCGACATTACCGGCGTAGCGAAGCGTGCCGCTGACGTCGTGAACCCCGAGCAGTAGCGCTCCCAGCCCGATGCGCGTGCCTTGCGGATCGGTATAGCCGCCGATCACGAACTCCTGGCGCAGGCCGGTCTTGAGCTTGATCCAGTTGGCCGAGCGCCGGCCGATATAGGACGAAGCCGGGCGCTTGCCGATGATGCCTTCGAGGCCGACACGCTGGGCGGATGCCAACAATTTCCCGGCGGTTTCTTCAAAAGTCTGGCTGAAGATGATGCCCTCCTGCGGATGGCGCGCCAACGCTGATCGCAGGATCTCGCGGCGCTTGGTCAACGGCACATGGCGCAGGTCGAGTCCGTCGTAAAACGGCAGGTCAAACACGTAATAGGCTATTGGCGATGCGCCCGAGCCGTCGAACGCCTTTTGCAGCGCGCCGAAGTCGGGCACGCCTTTTTTGTTCATCACGACGATTTCGCCGTCGAGCCAGCCCGAGCCGACGCCGAGCCGCCCCAGCGCGTCGGCCAGGCGCGGCAGTTTGGCGGTCCAGTCGTTGCCGTTGCGGGTGACGCACCGGACCGAGCCGCCGTCGATGCGTGCCAGCAGGCGATAGCCGTCGAATTTGATCTCGTAGACCCATTCTTCCGGGTCGGTGGGGACTTTATCGACCAGAGTCGCGAGTTGCGGCGCCAAGGATTCGGGCAGCGCGGCCTTGACCGCGCCTTCCGGTACGCCAGGTAGCGTGGCGGGGGTGGCTTGTTGCTTCTTCACAGCGCCAGGTTTAGCCTTCTTCGCCGCGTCGGGCATTGCCTCGCCAGGCAGGCGCTCACCGGTGATAACGCTGCCCGGCAGTGCCTCCAGCACGTCAAAGTCGCCCTCAGGGCGGGCCTCGGCGTCGCGTTCCTTGATCAGCAGCCACGGTTCATGGCCCTTGGCAGCACGGCCATGCATGCGGACCAGCGTCCAGCCGCCTTTGAGCTTTTCGCCCTGAAGTGTGAATTTGAGCTTGCCGCCACGCAGGCCGGCAACCGGGTCGCCAACCGGAATCCACACGCCACGGTCCCAGACGATGACTTCGCCGGCGCCGTATTGCCTGGCGGGAATCGTGCCTTCGAAAGCCGCATACGAGACCGGGTGGTCCTCGACCTCCACCGCCATCCGTTTGACGCCCGGGTCGAGGCTGGGGCCCTTCGGTACTGCCCAACTTTTCAGCGTGCCCTGCAATTCCAGCCTGAAGTCGTAATGCAGATTGCGCGCAGCATGTTTCTGGATGACGAAGCTGAGCGCATCTCCGGTGTGCGACACGCCCTCGGCTGGTTCTGGCGTGATCTTGAAATCGCGCTTGGCCCGGTAAGGCGCGAGTGCGTCGTTATCGGACATGGCGTCAATTGGTGCGTGCCTCAGGCGGTTTTGCGCCTTGGTGCGGCGGATGCGGGTTTAGCCATCTTACGGGCCGTGGGCGCGCCAGCCGTCGCTTTGGGCTTGCCATCGGTGTCAGCCCTCGAGCCGGACTTTTCCGCCGCTGTGCCCTTGCGCAGGCTGCGCTGAAGCAGTTCGGTCAGATCGATCACCTGCGCGCCTGCGCACTCGGCGTCGGCCTCTTCGCCCGGCTGCGCAATGGCTTCGAGCTTGCCTTCCTTGGCCTTCTGCTCGACCAGCGCCATGATCTTTTCCCGAAACGAGTCCGTAAACTGGCCGGGATCCCATTTTCCCGCCATGTCCTTGACGAGCTGCTTGGCCATTTTCATTTCGCGTTCCGAAATGCCGGCGGATTTCGCGCCTGCGGGCGGTAGCTCCAGTTCTTCGGTGGAGCGAATGTCTTCGCCCCAGCGCAGCAGGTTCAGCACCATGCCAGCGCCGGTCGGCGCCAGCACCGCCAGATGCTGCTTGGTCTGGATGACCACCCGCGCGATGCCGACCTGCCGGGTTTCGAGCAGCGTTTCGCGCAGCAGGGCGTACACTTTTTCCGATTTGTCACTGGGAGCGATGTAATAGGGCCGCTCCAGGTAGATCATCGGAATTTCGCTATCGGCAACGAAACTTTCGATTTCTATAGTCTGCGTGGTTTTGGGATAAGCGCCCTTGATCTCGTCTTCCGACAGCACCACATACTCGCCGTTCTTGTACTCGACGCCCTTGACGATGTCTTCCTGGTCAATTTCCTTGCCTGTTTTTTTGTTGATGCGCTTGTAGCCGACCGGGTCCATGGTGCGCTTGTCGAGCCAGTCGAAATCGACGCTGCTGCTCGTTGTCGCCGAATGCAGCGCAACCGGAATATGCACCAGTCCAAAACTAATCGCGCCTTTCCACAATGCGCGCGACGCCATGGTCAGCCGCCCGTTCCGGCCGCGCTCGACACGTCGTCGGCGGTTCCGGCGACACTGGTCCGGGTGCGTTTGCCCAGCACCGCCTTGAAAGCGGCGACGAAGGCCGGAATGTCATCGGGTTTTCGGCTGCTGATCCAGTTTCCATCGACCACGACCTCGGAATCGGTCCACTGCCCGCCAGCGTCCTCGACGTCCTGCCGCAGGCTGGGCCAACTCGTCAGCTTGCGGCCCTTCACGAGTCCGGCCGACACCAGCAGCCAGACGCCGTGACAGATCACGGCGATCGGCTTGCCCTGCGCGTCGGCCTGGCGGACGATCTGCTGGGCATCAAGGTCGTTGCGGATTCGGTTGGAATTTACCGCGCCGCCGGGGAGCAGCACTGCGTCGAATTCGTCGTCCCTGGCCAGCTCGAAACTCATGTCAACGTCGAACATGTCGCCGCGCTGATCGTGGTGGTAACCCAGCACCTGGCCTTTGCGGTTCGAGAGCAGACGAATCATCACCCCCGATTCTTCAAGCGCCTCGCGCGGTGCCGTCATCTCGACCTGCTCGAATCCATCGGTGACGAGAATGGCGATGTTCAGGCCACCGAGGTGGTGTTGCGGTGCTTGTGTCATGGGAAAGACTCTGCATCGCCATGTCCCTGACGGCTGTCGGCCCGCCAAGACCGATGGTGTAGGAGAAAAACGCCAATTGGCCTGCGACCCCACTGAGGGGGTTTATCCTAGGCGTTTCATCCCTCGGGGCGGCACACAATCCGCTCCACACAACTCAGGAGTAAAGCATGTCCACTCGTCGTAAATTCACCGGTATTTCCCTCATCGCCATGTCCGCGATAGCGGCGGCCACCCTCGCCGGATGCGGCATGATGAAGGGCATGGGCTCGTCCAACATGGTCGCCATGAGCACGCAGATGCGCGGTTCGAACGAGGTTCCGCCTAACGCCAGCCAGGGCAACGGCTCGGTCGACGCGGTTTTGAACAAGGACACCAACCTGCTGCGCTGGAAGGTCAACTACAGCGGCCTGACGGGGCCGGCCACCGCCGGACACTTTCATGGCCCCGCGGCGACTAACGCCAACGCTGGCATAGTGTTGGGCTGGCCCAATCCGATTAGCAGTCCCATGGAAGGCAGTGCGACGCTGACGCCCGCCCAGGCGGCGGACCTGATGGCGGGCCGCTGGTACGCCAACATTCACACCGCCGCGAATCCTGGCGGCGAGTTGCGCGGCCAGATGACAGTGCGCAACTGACGGCGCGCTTGCCAGGATGGCTTTGAGGTCAATAGTTGCCGGTAACGCTTGCAGCTGTGGCTTCGAGCCTTTTACTATGAAATTGCTAGCTGCTTGCGCGCACGGGTATTGCGCGAACAGGGCGTCTCAATGAAATTTTCTTACTTATAGCCAGCGGAGTAACCTCAATCCCGCGCGCTTCCTCTTAAAATCGTAAAATCATGGGTTGCCCCGACCGCAACTGCCGATTCCAGGCGAGCCCCGCGGTTACTCACAGGCCCGCCCATGAACGCCCCCGTCGATGTCTCTTTTTTCAACCGTGCCGCGAAGCCGCTGACCAGCTACCGAAAGTACTGGGCGGCGCGTTTCGGCACGGCAAAGTTTTTGCCGACCAGCCGCGCCGAGATGGACGCGCTCGGCTGGGACAACTGCGACGTCATCCTGGTCACCGGCGACGCTTATGTCGACCACCCCAGCTTCGGCATGGCGGTGATTGGCCGGGTGCTTGAAGCGCAGGGCTTTCGCGTCGGCATCATCGCCCAGCCCGACTGGCACAGCGCCGAGCCGTTCAAGGCGCTGGGCAAGCCGAACCTGTTCTGGGGCGTGACGGCAGGCAACATGGATTCGATGATCAACCGCTACACGGCCGATCGAAAAATCCGCAGCGACGACGCTTACACCCCCGGCGACATCGGCGGAAAGCGCCCCGATCGCGCAGCCATTGTCTACAGCCAGCGCTGCCGCGAAGCGTACAAAGAAGTGCCGATCATTTTGGGCGGCATCGAGGGCAGTCTGCGCCGCATCGCGCATTACGACTACTGGTCCGACAAGGTGCGCCGCTCCATCGTCGTCGATGCCAAAAGCGACCTGCTGCTGTATGGCAATGCCGAGCGCGCGCTGGTCGAAATTGCGCATCGGCTGGCTGCGAAAGAACCGGTGCAAAGTATTACCGACGTTCGCGGCACCGCCTTCGTACGCCGGCAGGACGACGAGTCGGGCAAGGGCTGGTTCGAGGTCGACTCCACGCAGGTCGATGAACCCGGCCGTGTGGAGGCGCACATAAACCCCTACATGACGACCAGCGAGCAGGCAGCGGAGCAGGGCGCGACCTGCGCCAAGGAAGACAGCCCTCACCCCAACCCTCTCCCAGAGGGAGAGGGAGCTGATGCGCCGAATTCGGGGTCGGCCCGCGTTGGCGTCCAGCCGCTGACCTTCTTTCCTAATCCGGCCCTGTACGGTAAGGGCAGCGTCAAGGTGCCGCCGCGCGACCGCACCGTGATTCGCCTGCCCAGCTACGAGCAGATCAAAGCCGATCCGGTGCTCTACGCCCATGCCAACCGCGTGCTGCATCTGGAAACCAACCCTGGCAACGCCCGCGCGCTGGTGCAAGCGCACGGCGAAGGCGTGACGGCCCGCGATGTCTGGATCACACCGCCGCCCATTCCCCTTACAACGGCCGAGATGGACTATGTGTTCGACTTGCCGTATGCGCGCGGCCCGCACCCGAGTTACGCCGACGAAAAAGGCCGCCACGACGGCGCGACCAAAATCCCGGCGTGGGAGATGATCCGGTTTTCGGTCAACATCATGCGCGGCTGCTTCGGCGGCTGCACCTTCTGCTCGATCACCGAACACGAAGGGCGCATCATCCAGAGCCGTTCCGAGGAGTCGGTGATTCGCGAGATCGAGGAAATCCGCGACAAGGTCGAAGGCTTCACCGGAACGATTTCCGACCTGGGTGGCCCGACGGCCAATATGTACCGGCTGGGTTGCAAAAGCCCCGACATCGAGGCGGCCTGCCGCAAGCCGAGCTGCGTCTATCCCGGAATCTGCCAGAACCTGACCACCGACCACGGCCCGCTTATCAAGATTTACAGGCGTGGCCGGGCGCTTAGGGGAATCAAGAAAATTCTGATCGGCTCAGGTCTGCGCTACGACCTGGCGGTGCAAAGCCCCGAGTATGTGAAGGAACTGGTCACGCACCACGTCGGCGGCTACCTCAAAATTGCGCCCGAGCATACCGAGCAGGGGCCGCTTACCAAGATGATGAAGCCTGGCATCGGCAGCTACGACAAGTTCAAGGCGCTCTTCGACAAATACAGCCTGGAAGCCGGCAAGAAGCAGTTTCTGATTCCGTACTTCATCGCTGCCCATCCCGGCACCAGCGACGAAGACATGATGCATCTGGCGCTTTGGCTGAAGAAAAACGGTTTTCGCGCCGACCAGGTGCAAACCTTCTACCCCAGCCCAATGGCAACCGCCACGGCGATGTACCACAGCAACAAGAATCCGCTGCGCCGGATCACGCGCACCAGCGAGAGTGTCGATATCGTTCGCGGCGACAAGCGCAGGCGGCTGCACAAGGCTTTTTTGCGTTACCACGATGCGAACAACTGGCCGCTGCTGCGTGAAGCGCTGAAAGCCATGGGCCGCGCCGATCTGATCGGCAACGGCAAGCAACACCTGATTCCGACTTTTCAGCCAATGACGGACGGCGGCTACAGCAGCGCGAGGCGCAAGAACTCGACCACTGCCGTGACCAAGGCAGCGCCGGTCGTCATAGGCCGCATGCTTACGCAACATACCGGTCTGCCGCCGCGTGACACTGGTTCGGGCAAGGTGTCAGGCAAGCTGATGCGCATGCCGCGTTAGGCTGTAGCGTTTTTTCGTAACTACTCAAAAAGAGTAGCAAAAACAATCAGAGTTGCTGCTTGAGTCGCGTCAGCGCTTCGCGGCGGATTCGGTCCTTGTCGCGGTAGTCGGTCTTGGTCTTGAGCAAGCCTTCGATATCCAGCCTGCGGATGGTCACGCCCTCGACCTGCAGCAGCCTGACATGGCTTTGCAGGCTCTCGTAGGTTTGCCTGTTGGCGGCGAACAGCAGGTCGATCAACAGCTCGTCGGCGACGCGGATATTTTCGGGTTCGTCGGGTGTCACTTCAAACCAATTCGCATCGAGTTCCGCACTTGCGGGAAGGAATTGCAATGGGCGGATGACCCGCCGGCCATTTTCCAGTGAAGAGGGCAGAAGGATGTCAATGTCTTCCGTGGCGCGTACGAAGCCGTTCAGGCGCACGGCCTGGCCGCCGACCAGAATGTAGTCAACCCCTTCAGCCTGAAAGCGCCGCAGCAGATCGAGCAGTGCGTCGTGTTCCATCGATCCACTACCGTGCGTTAAGACGGCGGGCCGCCTCGAGCTTGCGCTGGTCGTCCAGCTGATTGAGCACGCGGTGCGGCGCGCGCATTACGCCAGGCGGCGGACGCGCTGAAACCGAAGACAACATGCGATCCAGGACTCTTCCCCGTTGCAGCGCTTGCAAGGGGTCCAGAATGAACTCGGAACGATTGTGCTTGCCGACGATGCGTGTCATGGCGCCATGGTAGCGGATACACCCCTGGGCCAGGTTTCAGGCAAGCGGGTGCGCAGGCCACGTGAGGCATCGGCCGGATTCTTCAGGTGTTTTAGTGCTCCAGCGCATGCTGCGCGTGCGCATGCAGCTATTTAAAAAATAGCATTGATGGCTGCGGCCGGAACGGCAGCCCAGCCGCACGCGCAATGCGAGTACATCGAGCCGCCAAGTCGCCCGAAATTTCGCGCCTTCCGGGGCTGAAATCCTTAACTTTAAAATTCAGCCATGAAAATCCGCTCCCAACTCCTGCTCATGACCGCGGCCATACTAATTCCCGTCATTCTGGCGGCAGGTTTCGGGCTTGAAACGATCAGGGAAGACGGGCGGCAAGCGGCGTTGCATGGATTGAGTGAGACGGCGCGCGCCACCGCGCTCATCGTTGACCGCGAGGTGGAGGGATCCCTGTCCGCGCTGAAGGCATTGGGCAGCTCGCCCCACCTGGAGACCGGTAACTTCAAGGCGTTTTACGAGCAGGCCGCAGCGTTCAACCAGCAGGGCGAAACATGAACCGTGCTGCACGATGAAAAGGGCGTCCAGCATGTGAATACCGCCGTTCCCTACGGCACAATATTGCCGCCGTCGCGTCCGGCCAGTGTCGAGCACAACAGAAACGTTCTCACCAGCCAGAAACCCCTGATTACCGATCTAATCGTCGGCATCGTCACAGGCAAGCTACTCACGACCATCAACGTGCCAGCATCAGCGGCCGGCGGCAGGTCGTTTGTCGTGACCCAGGTGTTCGCGGTTGATTACTGGAAAAAGGAGGCATTGCAGGCAAACCTTCCTGCCGACTGGATCACTGGCGTGATCGACCGCAAGGGAATATTTATTGCGCGCAGCTTCAGGGCAGACGAGCTGGTCGGTAAACCGGCCCGCCCCGGTCTGGTTGCCGCTGCCGCGACTTCTCACGAGGGCATGCTCCGTCACACGACCCTGGAAGGCGTTGAGTCTTATAACGCCTATACCCACTCTGACCTGACGGGTTGGACGATTGGCGTTGCCGCGCCAGTCAGCTCTATCGAGGCGGCCGCCAATCGCGCCGTCTGGATGGCCTTGGCGGGGATGTTGGCGGCATTAGCCGTGGCGGCATTGGCGGTAGCGGCGTTTGGCCAGTGCTTCATCAAGGCGATTGAAGGCGCCGGCAGGTCAGCAATGGAGCTAGGGCGTGGCCAACAGCCGGTGGTTGAACCCAGTGGCATCACGGAAGTTGACGCGTTGAACCAGGAACTGGTCGGTGCGGGCGCGCTGCTGGATGCTGAGCGCAAGTCACGTCAGGCAGTTGAAACCGAGCGGCAACACCTGTTGCGCAACGAGACGCTGATGCGGGAAGCGGCCCAGGCGCAGAACGTGGCCAAAGACCGGTTTCTGGCAATGCTGGGGCATGAACTCAGGAACCCTTTGGCCGCCATTGCGGGCGCTACGGCCTTGCTGGAGAGAGCAGGCTCGGACGCGGCCGGCGCCGAGCGTTGCGTCGAAATCATCAACCGCCAGATCCGCCACCTTGGCCATATCGTCGACGATCTGCTGGACGTCGGCCGACTGGTGGCCGGCAAGATCGAGCTGGAAAAAGAGCCGCTGGACATGGGCGATTGCGTGGCCAAGTGCGTCGAAGCACTGCGCACCACCGAGCGTGCAGCGGGCTACAAAATTACCGTATATACCAGCAGCGTCTGGTTCAGCGGCGACGCCGTGAGGATAGACCAGATCCTGAACAACCTGCTGACCAACGCACTGAAGTTTTCCGAGCCCGGTGGCGAAGTGAAGGTTACGGTTTGCGAAGATTCAGGCAAAGCCGTTGTGACTGTTCAGGATGCGGGCATGGGCATCGCTCCCGAATTGCTTTTGCGCCTGTTCGAACCGTTTGTGCAGGGACCGCCGCCGGCCAAGCGCTTGCAGAGCGGGCTGGGCATCGGCTTGGCACTGGTCAGGCAACTGGTGCGCCTGCACGGCGGCGACGTCGAAGGCGCGAGCGCGGGAATTAACCAGGGCAGCATTTTTTCATTCCGGGTCCCGGCCATTGCCGCGCCGCCTGCGCAAAAGAGCGGCAGGGTTGCGATCGCGCCCAAACAAGGCACGCTCGTCTATGTGGACGACGACGCTGACGCCAGAACGATGACGGCCGAACTGCTGCGGATACTCGGTTACCGGGTGATCGAAGTGGCCGACGGGGCGAGTACCCCAACCGCGGTCCTGGCCGCTCAGCCCGATGCCGTGATCCTGGACATCGGCCTGCCTGACATGGATGGCTACGAAGTCGCCAGGCAACTGCGGGTTGATCCCTTGACGCGATCCATTCCCTTGATTGCCCTCACGGGTTACGGGCAGCTTCGCGACAGGCAAGCGGCAGTGCTGGCCGGGTTCGACGCTCACCTTGCCAAGCCGGCGACGGCGCACGCGATCGTTAAAGCGATCGAAGAAGCGCTCGCTGCGGGCGAAGTTTTGGAGGCCGATCGCGCAGCGTCGATTTGATCGAAGACGCGGTGATCGCCTGCGGTCACGCCGGGTCCATCCCGTTGCGCAGCTTGGCGTCCAGCGCCGCAGGCGAGACGATGAAGTCCAGCAGCGTGCGAACCGCTTCGGCTTGGGTCGATATCGCAGCCAGGCCTGCCGAGAACGTCGTAATGATCTGGATTGCGGGTGGCAGCGGGCCCAACACATCGATGCCTTCAAGGTGAATCATTTCGCTCAACTGCTGAAAGCCGAGCTCGACCTCGCCGCTGGCTATCAGGCCGCCGACGGGCACGCCGGGCGGCGCCTGGACGACGCGACTCTTGATCTCGTCGGCGATGCCCCAGCGCTCGAAAAGCCTGCTCAGATGCACGCCGCTGGGGCCGGTCGAGTAACTCAGGCTGCGAGCGTTCAAAACAGCTTGCCTGACTGCGTCTTCGGAGTCGATGTCCAGTCGTGGCGCGCCTGCGCGGATCGCGATGGAGACGCCCGACTTGACCAGATCGACCCGGCTGCCGGAAGCGACTTTGCCAGCCTCGATCAACTGCTCGATCGCGTTAGCGGCAAGGACCACCACGTCGAAAGCTTCGCCGGCTTGCATGCGCCTGGCGGCGTCAACGCCGCCGACAGACTCGACGGACACCTGTTGCGCCGACGATTGCTGGAAGTTCGAAACAAGGTCGGCAAGCACTTGCCGGGTAGCCATTGACGAAATGATGCTGATCCTGGATGCCATGGGTGCGCTTTCCAAAGTTTGAGCTGGAGCAGGTGACCCAGCGGTTTTAGAGGAAAACGGCATTAAAACAGCGAAATGCCGATACGGGCTGGCGGTGGCAAACGCCATCTTCGCGACCCTTGCCCGCGCTATCGCGTGGATTCAGGAGGCGGCTGCGCTGCATCGGCTTGCCCTTCAGGTCGGCTGGCGTAGTAGCGGGCAACTTCGATGATCTCGTCGGGCGTCATCTGCTTTGCCACATTGCGCATCTGGGCATGCACGTCATTGCGCCGACTGCCAGTCGCAAAGCCTTGCAACTGGGTCTGCAGGTAGGCTTGCGGCATGCCTTCGAGCCACGGGCTGCCCGGCTTCTGGTCGATGCCGCCGTGGCACGAGGCACACGGCGCAATATTTCGCATTGGCGAGCCTACGCGTACCAGTGCCGGCACGCGCTCGCTGTCCGAACGAACCAATGACACGGTTGGCCGCGGCAAAAAGGCATAGTAGGCCGCCAGGTCTCGAATGTCGCGCTCGCTCAGCACGCCGGCAAGCGCCTGCATCACCGGACTGAGGCGTTGGCCATTTTTGTAGTCAAGAAGCTGCTTGTGAATCACCTCCCGATACTGGCCGGCCAGGTTGGGGGCGTCGGCCTGGCTCAGCCCGCGCATGCCATGGCACATGGTGCACTGCAGCGCCAGCGTAGCGCCGCGTCCGACCTCCTGCGGACTGGCCTGCGTCAGCAGTGATGAATCCGCCACCACCCGGGTCGATACCGTGACGGCCGCACGTCCGGCCGGCTGCGGCCCCCAAGCCACGGGCACGCCGGCCGCGCGGCATATCGAGGCCCACAATCCTTCGGCCATGTAATCCTTCTGCACTGAAGGCAACCAGGCAAAACCGGCGACGATGGCGAAAACCGCCATGGCCGCCACGCCGCCCACGCTCCAGCGGAACCAGGCGTTGCTCCAGCTGTAAAGCGGCTCCGGCTTCATCGGTTCGCTCCCATGGGAATCACCGGCACCGAAGCGGTTGGCATAAGCGCCAGCTGGGCGATGGGAAAACCGTAGTTCACCAGCGTCAGGCCGATCATCAGCGCCAGCCACAGGCCGAAACTGTTCAATGCCGCCGGGACATGCGTAGGCGCATGCACTGCGTTGCTGAAACGGTAGGGGCCGGGGTCGACCGCGACACCGCGATGCGCGCTCGCCAGGATGTAAACGAACAGCAGCGTCGAAATCACCAACAGAAGTCCACCCACCGCGCTTACGGTGACACCCCAGGCCTGCGGTTGCAGGGCCGGGTGGCTGTAGTCGAAATAGGCCATGCGCCGGGGCATTCCCAGCAGGCCGACGAAATGCCACGGCAGGGTCATCACCATCATGCCGATGAACCACAGCCAGAGCTGGGCGCGCATTAGCCGCGCTGACAAAGGCTGGCAACGCAGCAACTGCGGCCACAAGTCATAGGCAAGAACAAAATACATGATGACGATGGCGCCGCCGAAGATCAGGTGAAAGTGCCCCGTCACCCACTGGGTGTTATGCACCGTTTCGTTGAGCTGATAGCTCATGTTGATGAGGCCGCCGGCGCCGCCAAAACCGAGCATGATGAAGGCGAACGTAACCGCCAGCATGGCCGGATTCGACCACGGCAGCACCTTGACCCAGCCGAAAGCGCCCTTGCCGCCGCGCAAACGCGCTGCAATCTCGACCGAAGCCACGATGGTGAACACTGTCAGCAGCGTCGGCACCGACACCATGGCGGTGAATACGGCATGCACGAACTTGAAGCCAGAACCGACTTGCGGATCAGCGAACAGGTGATGAATGCCGATCGGCATCGAAAACACCAGGAACAGCACAAAAGCGACGCGTCCCATGGTGTCGCTGTAAAGGCGCCCGCCAATGGCGCGCGGGATGATGGTGTAGAAGGCGATGTAGGCCGGCATCAGCCAGAAATAAACAATCGCATGCAGCGTCCAGGAGAAAAACACCCGCGCCAGGCCGGCGTTAATGGTGTCTTTGAACCCGAGCGCGGCTGGCAGGATGAGCAGCAGGATTTCCAGCGCCGCGCCCACCGAGGTCCAGGCCCACAGATAGGCACCGGCGACGTTGCCGAACATCGCCAGCGGCACCGGCCGGCCCGGATTGTCCTTTTTCCACAAGCGCAGGTTGATCGACATCAACGCCACCCAGATCCACGAGCCCACCACGACCAGCACAATGCCCAGGTAATAAAAAACGCTGCCCAGCATGGGCGGATAAAAGGTGTAGAGCACAGAGGCCCGGCCCAGCGCCACAGGCACCGACGCCATTATGGTGCCGCCCAGCACGATCCAGAACCCAGCCCAGGCCCAGCGCAAACCCACCAGCGCGCGGCCCAGAGCCAGCTCGCAGATCGCATAACCAAAGCCCATGGCCACCAGCGTTGGCATGACATAGGCCATCACCGTGCCGTGCGCGGTGACCGAGCGGTAGTAAAGCTCCGGGTTGTCCACCCAGGCGTGCAGCGGGCTTCGCACATACATCTGCCATTCGCCCAGCACGATGGCAACCGCAAAGGCAGCGAAGGCGACCCAGAAGTGCGCCAGGACCAGTTTTCTAGCGAGCTGCACAGGTGGGCCTATCTCCGTTGGCCGAGCGGGCGAGGAACTCCGCGGTATCAAGTACCTGCACCCGTGCCCACATGCCTTCGTGGCCGGTGCCGCAGTATTCATGGCAGGGCATCAGGTGTTCGGCCGGCTTTTGAAAGGTGGTAGTGAAAGTGGCTATAAAACCTGGCACCAGCATCACGTTGGCATTGGTGGCGCCGACGATGAAACCATGAATGGCGTCCGAGGCGGTGCCGCGAAAGGTCACCGGCACACCGGCCGGCACCACCAGGCATTGCGGCGTAAATGAATACTGCTGGGCCACCAACCGCACCGTTACCCGGCCGTCCGGCGCGACTTGGGTACCCAGGTTGTCCTCGACAAACTCACCCGCTATATGCAGCGTGCGCGGGTCAATCGTCTCGACCCGCGAGGGCGGCATGGCGGCCCAGTGCAGACCGGTAAAAATCATCATGCCGATCAGCATTACTATGATGAAGCCGACGACGATCGCCCAGCGGCGCTCCGCCGCCACTGCGACAGCTTCGGATGAAAGGGCAATGCCGGCGTTCATGGTTACTGAACCACCCCGCGCGGCAGGTAGGCAAAGAAATAGAACAAAAAATACATCGCCACCACGATGAAGGTAGCGACACCCGCGACAGCGACAGCGCCTGAGGGGCCCCGGCACACCACGTCTTCGACGGCGCCGTCATCGGGGTCGGGCGGGTTGCCGTGGCTGTCAGTTTTGAAATTCATCATGCGCCCTATTCAACGGTGGCTGATCGCATCTGATTGGCCTGCGCCGGCGTAACGGGCGTGCCGCTGTTGCCCCAGGCAACCCGGATGTAGGTGACCACAGCGGCAATGTCTTCATCGTTCAGCAGGTGGGCAAAAGGCGGCATGCCGTGCGGGCGCGGGTTGCGTTTGGTGCCGGGTGGATAGCCGCCGTTGAGCACCATGCGGATCGGGTTGACCGGCGTCGCCATCTCGATCGACTGGTTGTTCGCCAGTGGCGGATAGTCAGGCGGATAGCCCTTGCCGTCTTCCTTGTGGCAAACCGCGCACTGCTGCGAATAAATCTTGCGGCCCAGTTCCATGACTGCAGGCTGCACCGGTTGGGCGGTGGGCGGCAGCGGTTTTTCACCGGGAGAAGGCAGCGCCTTCAGGTACACGGCCATCGCCTTGACGTCTTCATCGGTGAGGTATTGCAAACTGTTATAGACCACCTCCGCCATCGGACCATAGACCGTGCCCCTGTGCGACACGCCGCCCTGGAGAAGATTGACAATTTCGTCGATGCTCCACTCGCCCAGACCGGCTTCGCGGTTGGAAGTGAGCGATGGCGCATACCAGTTCTGGTTGGGGATCATTCCGCCTTCGAACGCCTTGGATTGGCTGGAGCCGCCCAATGCGTTGATGGCCGTGTGGCACATCGCGCAGTGTCCCAGACCCTGCACCAGATAGGCGCCCCGGTTCCACTCGGTAGTCTGCCGGGGTTCCGGCACATACTCGCCTTCCTTGAAATATAGCGCCCGCCAGCCCACCAACAGCTCGCGGTTATTGAACGGAAAGCGCAGCTCATGCGGCCGGTTGGGCTGGGCGATGGGCGGCACCGACAAAAGATAGGAGAAAATGGCATCCGAGTCTTCACGGGTGATCTTGGTGTAAGACGCGAACGGCATGGCCGGATAGAGCAACGTACCGTCCCTCGAGCGGCCGGTGTGCATCATCCGGTAGAACTCATCGGGGGTCCAGCGACCGATGCCGCGTTCATCATCCGGCGTGATGTTCGGCACGAACAGGCTGCCGAATGGCGTTTCCATTGCACGGCCCCCGGCGAATTCGCGGCTGCCGGGTTGGGTATGGCAAGCAATGCAGTCGCCGGCACGCGCGAGGTATTCACCCTTGGCAAGGATGGCCGAGGTGGTGTCGCGAGCGAAGACGGTTTTCGCCGCGCCTGCGGGCACGCGATCCTGATTGGTCCACCAGAGGCCAGCCAGCGCCGCTGCCACGCTCAGAATGACAACCAACACCAGCAATATCGAACGTTGCCTGGATACCATGGATGACTCCCTACCCCTGACTGCCGCAAGCCATCGGCATGCGAACGGTATTGCGCGCATCGGGTGACAGATCCTGCGGCGCGGGCAACGAGCCGAGCCAGGCCGATACGGCCACCATGTCGTTGTCAGTCAGGCGGTTGACGATGCGATGCATACAGTCAGGAGCGGTTGCCCGGCGGTCACCCGTTTTCCAGCGGGTGAGCTGGGCCGTGATGTAGGCCGGACGCAGCCCGACCAGCCCGGGAATGCCCGGCTCCATGCCTGTCAGCCCGAGTCCATGGCAGCTCACGCAAGCCGGAATTTGCCGGGTGCTGTCGCCAGCGGTGACGAGCGCTCGGCCGTGTTGCAGTACAGGCGCCGCGATAGCGGGTGCCTGAAACGGCGCAAAAGCAGGGCGCAGTTGGGCAAAGTGGCTGGCGATTTCCTGTAAATAGGCATCGGGCAAGTAAGCGACCAGGTAATTCATCGGCGTGTAGTGGCGCCTGCCATCGCGAAAAGCGCGCAACTGGTTGAACAGGTAACCGGCCGGTTTGCCGGCAATCCGCGGAAAGTAGCCGTTGGCTGTGCCTTGCCCCTGCTGACCATGGCAGGTTACGCACCCCTGCACGCGGGCCTCCATCGAGTCAACGCGCGAGAAAGAAGGAATTGTTGCAGGGTCAATCGCCTGTGCGGCGGAGTTCGGCCCCAGTAGCCCAGAAGCCGCTGCCACTGCGAATATCGCCATGTTCTGGACTTGAAGACGCACTGCAGTACCTTGCGTCATGCACCGTGACGCTTGCGGCGCTTTATATGTTGTTTACCCTGCATGACCGTATCGCAACGCGGAGCAGGCTTGCGCGGGCGATTAGCTTTAATGGTGTAGGACTGAGCCTACTGCGCGCACAAATAGTTGATGAAATAAAGCTTACGCGCTTGCCCAGCCAGCGCAGTTAGCTATCAACTCGATAGCATCGGCAGGATCAGCCCGCCACCAGCCGCCGTGCCGCTTGACCCGCCCTGCGCCGCCGCGTAAGTGCGCCCCGACGGAGCGACTTTCTGGATGCCGATCCAGCAGCAGACCTTTTACCTGCTCGCCCTGACCCAAGTGCGGGACATGAAGCGGGAACAAATCAGGATCAATACGACGTGGGTCGGAGCCGGCTATGTACGGTTGCACAGGATTGTTGGGCCGGTCGACGCTGTAACCGTGATCAATTCAAAACTGGTCGAAGCCCACATGCTCAGCGGAATCGGCGTTGCCATGAAGCAGGGGTTCAAGGGAAAAATCACCTTCAAAGTTTTCTGTCGCGGCCTAAGACATCGTGTGAAGCGGAATATCCTTGCTGGCTGACAGCAAGTCGAGTTCTTCCTGGGTTTGCGCCAGCAGGAATCCGGCAATCACACTGTGCGTGGCGGGCGACTGCATGGCTAGCCAGTCGGATTCAATCAATCCAGCAGCTGCGCACAGAGCCGCCGCAAAATGCGGCTCCAGCGCAGCAACGGCGACCCGCCCATCCTTGCACGGATAGACGCGGTAGCCCGCATGGGCGCCTCCCACCGGGCCTGCTGTCTGGCTCAGGCCCCACTCTCGCGGCAAAGCCAGGTAGGCCGCGGCCTCGGCGAGCGCGATTTCAATCAACACGCCTTTCCCATTGGCATCGCGCGCCATTGTCGCCTGCAGCACAGCTTCACTTGCCATCACCGAGCCGCCCATGTCGGCATACAGCGTGGGAGGCAAATCGAGCGTCGGGACCAGGTCACAGTCAGCCTGGTACGTAAGGTCGTGGCCCGGCGCTTCGGCACGTTCGCCCGCGCTACCGACGATCGCAATTTGCGATAGCGCCGGGTAAATGCTCTGCAGCGTCGCCCAGTCGATGCCCAACTTAACGAGCGCGGAAGGCCGAAAAGACGTGAGCAACACATCTGACTTGGCCAATTCCTCGTGCAGCGCCTGTTGCCCGGCTTCCGATTTCAAATCAACAGTCAGCACGCCGATGCCCTCGTGCAGCTTCGCATAAGCCAGCTGGTTGTAATTCGCCATCGGATCGCCGTTGGGCGGTTCGAGCTTGACGCACTTAGCCCCCATCCGCCGGCAACGCATCAATGCGGCAGGCCCCGGCAGATTGAGCGCCAGACTGAGAATGCGAACGCCTTGAAGTGGCTGGAGCGTCTGCGGGGTGGTTTTTTGATGTTGCGTCTGCATGTTCTTTGTGTATTTTTTAAATGAAATATGCCGTTTGCGCTTACAGGACGGGCGTTAGCTGCTACCCTTTTCATCATTTTCGCAAGCAGCGATCAGCCGCTTTGCTTCCTGAAGATCCTGTAGCGTATCGATATCGAAAGTGCAGCCGATATCGTCCACCGGCCATTGCGTCGTCTTTCGGCCGGCCATCACGGCCGCCGCGCCCTGGACACCCGTCAAGCTCATCAGATCGCTTCCACAACTTGCTGAAAACCGAACCGGGTGGCCGCGCTGGCCGTGAACGAATGGAACGACCACCTCCAGCCCGGCAGGCGCCGCCGCGACGCTGCGCAAGGTCGAAGCCTTTATCATGGGCAGGTCGCCTGGCAATATCAGCCAGGCCGGGGCGTCGGCGGTGGCCCGAATGCCCGCAGCGATCGAATCTCCCATCCCTGGATAGCCCGCATCGACCAGATGCCAGGGGAGGCCGGACGCGCGGACGGCCGCCAGCGTGCGCTCCAGCACGGTGCGGCCGGCGAGCACCGCTCGCAGCTTGGAGCCGGTGCCACCGCTTGCGACAAAGCGTTGGCCTCGGCCCGAGGCCAGCACGATAACAACAGGACCGTGCGCGGACACTGCCATCAGCGCTTTAGAAAAAAGCTGAATCCACGTTGGCGGAGGCGGCCAGGGCAGGCCTGGCGTTCTTGACCTCGACCAGCTGCGCAATGACTGAAACGGCAATTTCCGCCGGCGTTTTCGCACCGATGCGCAGGCCCACCGGGCCGTGCAGCCGCGCCAGCTCGGCTTCGCTCAGGCCGAAATGTTCGGCCAGACGTTTTTTGCGCGTCGCCTGGTTGCGCGCCGAGCCTAAAGCGCCCACATAAAACGCGTCCGACCTGAGCGCTTCGAGCAAGGCCATGTCGTCGAGTTTCGGGTCGTGCGTCAGCGCGACGATAGCGGTGTGGATGTCGGGGATGAGGTCGCGCACGACGTCGTCGGGCATGCCGGGCAGGCGGGTGACGCCCTCCATCGCAAGGGTTGCGGCGTACTCCTCGCGCGGGTCGCATACCAGCACCTCGAAGTCGATCATCCGGGCCATCGCCGCCACCGCCTGGCTGAGCTGGCCGGCACCGATGAGGAGCAGGCGAAAGCGCGGACCGAACACCGTCGTCAGGCGCTGGCCGTCGAATTGCATGGCCTGGCCGCGTCTCACCTCGGCCAGTGCGACATGTCCGGTCGCCAGGGTCAGCGTGCGCGAAACCAGCTGGTGGGTGGCGGTTCGTTGAAGCACTTCTTCGATCCATCCCGCGTCGGTGAGCGGTTCCTGCACGAGGCGCAGCGTGCCGCCGCAGGGCAGGCCGAAACGCGCCGCTTCCTCCTGGCTGACGCCGTAGGCAATCATGGCGGGCCGGTCGCTGCGCTCGCCGGACTTGATGCGGGCGATCAGGTCGTCCTCGACGCAGCCGCCCGACACCGATCCGCTGACCAGCCCGTCGTCCCGGACGGCGAGCAGGGCGCCGGGTGGCCTTGGCGCGCTGCCCCAGGTCTGCACGACCGTTACCAGCGTGACTTCATGGCCCGAACGGCGCCAAGCGATCGCCTCCGAAAGCACACGCAGATCAAGACTTTCCATTGGGCGTCCTTTTGAGAACTGGCTCTAAACGCCGAGGTATTGCTGAAGCAATGCCGGCTGGGCGCGCAGCGCGTCCGAGCTGCCTGCAAAAACGACCTCGCCCTTGACCAGGATCACATTTCGATCGGTGATCTGGCTGACATGCTTCCAGTTCTTGTCGACGATCACGCTGCTGATACCGGTGCCCTTGACCAGCTGGCAGATGCGCCAGATCTCGCGGGCGATCAACGGCGCAAGGCCTTCGGTCGCCTCGTCGAGGATCAGCACGTCCGGGTTCGTCATCAGCGCCCGGCCGATCGTCAGCATCTGCTGCTCGCCGCCGCTGAGCTGCTGGCCGCCGTGGCCCAGCCGCTCCTTCAGGCGCGGAAAGGTGTCGAGCACCCGGTCGTAAGTCCAGTCGCGCTGGCCCCGGGTGCCGGCGCGCGCGGCCATCTTCAGGTTTTCGACGACGCTCAGATTGCCGAAAATGCCGCGACCTTCGGGCACATAGGCGATGCCGAGCCGGGCGATTTCATACGGCGAGCGCCCGGTCATCGGCCGGCCGGCGATGGCGATCGACCCAGAACGCGGCTTGACCAGGCCCATGAGGGTCTTGAGCAGCGTGCTTTTTCCCATGCCGTTGCGGCCCATCAGACCGACGGTTTCGCCGCGCGCGACCAAGAAGTCGACGCCGCGCAGGATGTGGCTTGCGCCGTAGTAGGTTTGCAGGCCTTGCGCGTTGATCAACAGATCCGCCTGATTTTCCACGCCGGTCATGGCATCTCCCGCCGGCCGCAGCGTCGGGGCGCCCCAAGCAAGGACAGCCCCCACGGGGGGCGGCGTAATGCACGAAGTAAAAAGCGTGGAGGCGATCCCATCAATCTTCCTCACCTAGATAGGCGGCCTGGACGCCGGCGTTTGCGCGGATTTCAGCCGGCGTTCCGCTGGCGATCACCTGGCCGTTGACCATCACCGTCAGCCGGTCGGCGAGGGTGAAGACGGCATCCATGTCGTGCTCGACCAGCAGGATGCCGTGGTCCTTCTTGAGCGCGAGCAAAAGCGCCACCATGCGTTCGGCTTCGGCCACGCCCATGCCGGCCAGGGGCTCGTCGAGCAGCAGCACCCTCGGCTCGGTCGCCAACGTCATCGCGATTTCAAGCTGGCGCTGCTCGCCGTGGCTGATGGTGCCGGCAACACTGTGCATTCGGTTTTTCAAGCCGGAAAGCTCGATGGCGTTTGCTGCGCGAGCGTTGACAGCTTCGAAATTGATAGCACGCCTGAACCAGCTCGCCGCATGCGGCTGCCTGGATTGCGACGCGAGCCGAACATTTTCCCAGACGGTGAAAGGCAGGAAGATATTGGTTTTCTGGTAACTGCGGCCAAGTCCTTGGGCGGAAATCTTTTCTGGGCTCCAGCCGGTCACGTCCTTGCCCGCCAGGGTGATCGAACCCGAGGTCGGCGGCAGGTCGCCCGACAGCAGGTTGGTCAGCGTCGATTTTCCCGCGCCGTTGGGGCCGATGACCGCGTGAATCCGGCCGTGCCAGAGTTCGATCGACACGTCGTTGACCGCCGCCAGACCGCCGAAGCGTTTGGTCAGCCCGCTGGCGCTGAGGAGTACGTCGCTCATGCCTGATGATCTTTCGGGTCGCTCCTGCCGCCGGCCGCATGGCTGCGCCGGCCGAGTCGGCCGGCAAGGCCCAGCAAGCCGCGCGGCGCAAAGGTCACCAGCAGCACGATGAAAAGCCCCATCCACAACTGCCAGTGCTTGCCCAGGTTAACGCCGCCGACCTGCGGCAGGTCCTTGAAGACATGCAGCAGGTATTCGAAGGTGAACGCGCCGACGATGGCGCCCGCGAAGTTGCCCATGCCGCCGAGTACCACCATCATAATGGCGTGGGCGCTCATGTGAAAACCCATTAGCTCCGGGTTGATATAGCCCGATTGCGCGCCCCACAGATAGCCGGCCAGTCCGGCCAGGCCGCCGGCCAGGGTGAACGCCGCGAGCTTGTAGCCGAAGGTGCCGAAACCCATCGCCCGCATGCGGTGCTCATTGACGCGAATACCGGCGAGCGCCCGGCCGAACGGACTCCACAGCAGACGGCGCAAAAACAGATAAACCGCGAGCATCGCGACCAGCGTCAGGTAGTACATCGACCGTTTGTCGTCCAGATCTACTAGGGCCTGTCCCGCCACGGCGATGGTCGGCCGGAAATTGATGTACAGGCCGTCGGAGCCGCCGAGCGCCTTGTTGTCGAAAAACAGGAAAAACACCATCTGGGCGAAAGCCATCGTCACCATGATGAAGTAGATGCCGTGCGTGCGCACGACGAAAAATCCGATGACGAGCGCCGCCAGCCCGGCGCCCAGCACCGCCAGCGGCAGGGTCCACCACAGGCTCACCGCCTCGCCCTGCGGCGTGAGGAAGGTTAGCGCGTAGCCGGCAAGACCGAAGAAGGCAGCGTGGCCGAGCGAGACCAGGCCAGTGACGCCCTGCAGCAGGTCCAGGCTCATCGCGAAGATCGCCATGATCATCATGCGCGTCACCATCTGGATGTAGAAATCGGTGCCGGCGAAGGGAAACGCCAGCAGGGCGAGCAGCGCCAGCGCCAGCGCGATCTTGACGCCGACAGGCAAAATTTCCAGGTTCGATTGTTGCGCGCTCATTGCTTGAACAGCCCTTCGGGTTTGAACAGCAGCACGCCCGCCATCAGGATGTAGACCAGCATTCCGGACACCTGCGGCAGCAGCACCTTGCCGAAGGTGTCGACCAGCCCGACCAGCAGCGCGGCGACGAGCGCGCCGCGCACCGAACCGATGCCGCCGATTACGACGACGACAAAGCACATGATGAGCACCTGCGATCCCATGTTCGGGTACACGCTGGCAATCGGCGCGGCGATCATACCGGCTACCGCGGCCAGGCCGACGCCGAGCGCGAACACCACGGCGTGGATCAGCTTGATGTTGATCCCCAACGACTCGGCCATGTCATGGTTGAAGGCGCCGGCGCGTATCTTCATGCCGAGCCGGGTCTTTGAAATCAGGAGGTAGAGGCCGATCGCCAGCGCGACGCAGACGCCCGACATGAAGAGGCGGTATACCGGATAAGACAGGTTGTCGGTCAGCGGAATCGAAGCGCCGAGCACGTCCGGAATAGGCACGCCATGCACGTCGTCGCCCCAGAAGATGGACCGGAACTCTTCGAAAATATAGATCAGGCCGAAGGTCAGCAGCACCTGGTCGAGGTGGTCCCGGTGGTAGAAGTGCCGAAACAGCAGCCATTCAAGCGCCAGGCCGAACAAGACGGACAAAACCACGCCTACCAAAATCGCCAGCGTCAAGCTGCCGAACTGCGCGCCGAGCGACCAGGCCAGGTAGGCGCCCAGCATGTAAAAACTGCCGTGCGCCAGGTTGACAACGCCCATGATGCCGAAGATCAGCGTCAGCCCGGCCGCCAGCATGAACAGCAGCAGGCCGTACTGGACGCTGTTGAGCAGCTGGATGAAAAAGTTGGCTAAATCCATGGCATCGTCAAAAACATTCCAACACCCCGAGTCTGACCGCGACCTGCGAATCGCCACGGCTGAAAGCGCCAAAAAAATGGGAGGCCCGAAAACCTCCCGTCGCTGCGCCGATGCTGGCGGGTCAAGCCATTTTGCAGCCGGCGCCGGAGTCCGCCAAGGCCTTGGCGGCAATGCCGATGACCTTGTTTTCCTTGTTTTCAACGACACGCAGGTACATGTCCTGCACCGGGTTGTGCGACTTGCTCATCGTCCACTTTCCACGCGGGCTGTCGATGGTCGCGCCTTCCATCGCCTTGTAGAGCGCGGGCTTGGCGCTCAGATCACCCCGTACCGCATTGGCGCCCTGGATGAGCAACAGGCCGGTGTCATAGCCCTGCACCGAGTAGACATCCGGCTGGCTGCGGTACGCCTTGGCATAGTCGAGGCGAAATTTCTTGTTCCGCGGCGTGTCGAGAGCGTCGCTGTAGTGCAGGGCGGTGATGATGCCGTCGGCAGCCGGGCCGGCGGCGTCAAGCACGCCTTCGGTCAGGAAACCCGAGCCGTAGAGTGGAATCTTGCCTTTGAGGCCGGCGGCCGCATAGTCCCTGACGAATTTGGCGGCACCGCCGCCGGCGAACATGCAGGCCACAGCATCGGGCTTGAGCGCCGCGATTTCAGTCAGCAGCGCCTGGAACTCCACATTGGGAAAGGGCAGGCCGAGTTCCTTGATGATGGTGCCGCCGGCCTTGCCGTAGCTTTCCTTGAAGCCTTCCAGTGCCTCATCGCCGGCAGCGTATTTCCAGCTGATCCAGACCGCGCGCTTGTGGTTGCGGTCGACCATCGCTTTTCCCAGTGCCAGCGTGGGCTGCGAATTGGTGAAACTGGTGCGAAAAACGTTCGGAGCGCACAGGGCGCGTGTGGCGGCATGCACACCGGCGTTCGGAATCAGGCTCAGCACGCCGGTGTCGCGCGCGACTTTCTGGATGCCCATCTGCACACCGGAGTGCACCGTGCCGACAATGACGTCGACCTTGTCGCGCTGCACCAGCTTGCTGGCGTTTTCGATGCCTTTGGAAGGCTCGGATTCATCGTCGACCTTGAAATACTCGATTTCCCGTCCGCCGAGCTTTCCGCCCTGCTCGTCGATCGCCATGCGAAAGCCGTTTTCGATGGCCACGCCGAGCTGGGCGAAAGTGCCGGTGTAAGGCAGCATGAAACCGACTCGGATTTTGGCTTGCTGGGCGCGGGCTGCTTCGCCAAGGAAAAGGCTGCTCGATGCCGCGCCCAGAAGAGCGGCTGTCCGTGTCAGAACAAGTCGGCGAGAGGTCATTTGAAACTCCTGGTGGCGGTGAATTTAAACAGGTCGATGTTAAATGCGCTGCTATGCGAAAGCCCTAGTGTAAAACCCCAAAATACGCGGCGGATCGCCCGCACTGCCGGCATGGCTTTCCGGGCTGCGTTCATGCGGTGACGTCCACTTCCTGAATTTCAGATTCAACGGTGTTTATGATAATTGGACTACTTTTCAAACCTGGGACACATCGATGCTGACAGGTGACATGCTCAGGCGCTCGGCGCAACGCTTTCCTGGCAAGGCCGCCATCATTTATCGCGGACCGGACCGGCGCGAGGAAATTAGCTACCGGCAACTTGACGAAAGCGCCAACCGCCTGGCCCACGCGTTGCTCGGGCTGGGCCTGGCCAAAGGCGCGACGGTGTCGATGCTGTCGCGCAACCTGCCGGAATACGGCACAGTGTTTTTCGGCGTTTCGCGCACCGGCTATGTGCTTAACAACGTTTCGGTGCTGTATGCGCCTGAGGAACTGGCATGGGTGCTGAACAAATCCGACACCGAAGTCCTCATCTTCGATGCGCAGTTCGCCGAAAAGGTCAACGCGGTACGCAACGCGTGTCCACGGATCAAGCACTTCATCGCGATCGACGACGGTGCGCCTGTGGATGGCACGCTGCCGTTTCAGGGCTTTACCGATGGCCAGCCCACGAGCCTTCCCGAGGTGCGACTCGGCGAGCGCGACGCCTTCTGCATGACCTACACCGGCGGCACCACGGGCCGGCCCAAGGGCGTGCTGATGAACCACCGGGCGCGCCAAGTCACCGCGCACACGGTCGCCGTCGAAGAGCGGATCACCGACAGCGACGTGGTGGCTATCGTCACGCCGATGTTTCATGTGGCGGCGCTCAACATCATGTTCCAGCCGGCGATCCTGATGGGCGCGACCACCGTGTTCGTCAGCCCATGGTCGACCGACGCCTTCCTGGTGGCTGTCGAAACCGAGAAAATCAGCGCCGGCTTTATGGTGCCGACGCAAGCCAACGCGCTGGCGACCCATCCCGAACTTGAAACCCGATCGCTTGCGAGTTGGAACAAGCTGGCCTTCGCCGGCGCGCCCATGCCCGACTGGGTGCAGCGCGAGTTGATGCGGCGTTTGCCCGCGCTGAAACTGACGCAGATTTACGGCCAGTCCGAAATGGGCGTGATCGCCGCGCTGCCGCCGAAATTTCTGCCGGACAAGCTCGGCAGCGTCGGGCGCCAGCCCTTCAACGTCGATGTCGCGGTGCTGCGCGCCGACGGTTCGCCAGCGGCTGTCGGTGAAATGGGCGAGGTGGCTTCTCGCGGCGACAACGTCATGATGGCTTACTGCAATGAGCCCGAGCAGACGGCGCAGTTTTTTAAAATGGGCGGCGGTTGGGGCCTGACCGGGGACATCGGCGTGGTCGATGCCGACGGCTTTATCACGCTGATCGACCGCGCCAAGGACATGCTGATTTCCGGCGGCGAAAACATCTATCCCAAGGAGATCGAGCAGGCGATTTACCAACTGCCCGAGGTGGCCGAATGCGCCGTCTTCGGCATTCCGGACGAGAAATGGGGCGAAGTGCCGGCGGCTTATATCCTGCTGAAGGCCGGCTGCGCGCTGAACGAGCAGGCGGTGGTGGCAGCGTGTGAGGAGAGGCTGGCCCGGCTCAAGCGCCCGAGGCTCATCAAATTTGTCGATAACTTTCCCAAAACACCCATCGGCAAGATTCAGAAGAACCTGCTCAAGGAGCCTTACTGGCAGGAACGCAAGAAAATCTGAGCCGCGCCAGGTCTTAAAGACCCCGACAGACAAGGCACGGCCAGCGCACATGGGCACCGACACAAGGACAAAGGAGTTTTATGCAAACGAGTCAAACGTATGCGAATTACGCGGCTCTCGCCGTCAGGCCGCATGCGAACGGCATTCTCGAGCTGGTGATGGGCGCGTCGCAAAGCGCGAACGGCAAGCTATCCACCGCCGACCACAACCTGCACCGCGAGCTGTCCACGATCTGGACCGACGTGGACAAGGACCCGGACACGCGCGTCGTCATCATCCGCGGCGAAGGCAGGGGTTTTTCCGCTGGCGGCGACCTGGGCCTGGTCGAAGATATGGCCAACGACTTCAACGTGCGCGCGCGGGTCTGGCGTGAAGCGCGCGACCTCGTCTACAACGTGATCAACTGCTCCAAGCCGATCGTCTCGGCGATGCATGGGCCGGCGGTCGGCGCCGGGCTGGTCGCCGGCCTGCTGGCCGATATTTCCATCGCCGCGAAGACGGCCCGCATCATCGACGGCCACACCCGGCTCGGCGTGGCCGCTGGCGACCACGCGGCCATCGTCTGGCCACTTCTTTGCGGCATGGCCAAGGCCAAGTACTACCTGATGCTGTGCGAGGCGGTGTCGGGTGAGGAGGCCGAACGCATCGGCCTGGTGTCGCTTGCGGTCGATGAGGCCGACTTGATTCCCAAGGCCTTCGAAGTGGCGGAAAAGCTGGCCAAGGGTTCATCGACCGCGATCCGCTGGACTAAATATGCGCTGAACAACTGGCTGCGCCTGGCCGGGCCGACCTTCGACGCGTCGCTGGCGCTTGAGTTCATGGGATTTTCGGGTCCCGACGTGCACGAAGGCATTGCTTCGCTGCGCGGACGCCGAGAGCCGAAGTTCGACCCGACGTGCCCCATCTGATGCCGTCGTTGCCATGGAACTCGGCATAGCCGGACAAACAGCGCTGGTGCTGGGCGGAACGCGCGGCCTCGGCCTGGCCTGTGCGCAGGCGCTCGGCGAGGCGGGCGTGCGACTGTTTCTCAACGGCCGCGATGCGGCGCACGGGCGGGCGGTGGCGGCGCAATTGCCCGGCGCCAGTTTTGTCGCGGGCGACATCGGCGACGAAGCCGACCGTCTGGGGCTGATGGCCGAAGTGGCGGCGCTGGGCAAGCCTTTGATCGTGGTGACCAATGCCGGCGGGCCGCGCGCCGCGCCGTTCGAAGAAACCGATGTGGCGCTCTGGCGCCGCAGCTACGAAACCAACGTGCTGGGCCCGCTTGAGATCGTTCGCGGCCTGTTGCCGGCAATGCGCGCGCAAAGGTTCGGCCGAATCATCAACATCACATCATTCGTCGTCAAGGAGCTGTATCCGAATATGGCGCTGTCCAACAGCCTGCGCATTGGACTGACCGGCGCCATGGGCGCACTGGCGCGCGAAGTGGCGGCGAGCGGCATCACCGTCAACGGTATTTTGCCGGGACTGATGGACACTGGCGCCTTGCGTCGCGTTATTGATGACAGGGCGCGGCGCTCTGGTCAGTCGGAAGAAAGCGTACGCCGCCAAATGGCCGAAGGCATTCCGATGCAGCGTCTGGGCAACGCCGACGATTTCGGCTCGATTTGCGCTTTTCTCGCCTCACCGCGAGCCGCTTACATCACCGGCCAGAATATTTGCGTCGATGGAGGATTGACCAAGAGCGTGATCTGATACTTTTTGCCGCCGGATGCCGATTGCGCGCCTTCGCGCTATAATCTGCCGCTAGTCGGAGTGTGGCGCAGTCTGGTAGCGCACCTGGTTTGGGACCAGGGGGTCCAAGGTTCGAATCCTTGTACTCCGACCAAGAATCCATCAAAAAAGCTCACTTCGTGAGCTTTTTTCATATCTGCCCGTAGCTCAGTCGGATAGAGCATCAGCCTTCTAAGCTGAGGGTCGGGGGTTCGATCCCCTCCGGGCAGACCAATAAACAGTAGGTTTGTTGCTATTGAAAATATAGCATTGGTAGTCCGGGGTAACACTGGGGTAACAGAATTGATTCTTCTGTGACCCGGTCAACGCACCTTTGCGCGCACCCAGTCAACAAAAAACCCAGCGTGTTAGGACTGGGTTGTCTATCAGGCACTTGATGAATTTGAATTCATTTGAAAGCAGGATTTATTCTGTCTGTGCGAAACAGTGCGCCAGCGTCTCGCCAACTGGGACTGGAATATCCAGCCTCTTCACTTCAGCAGGCTTCCTGCCCGCGCCGGTGCGCTTACCGCCACTCTTGCCGGGTTGTCCTGCCATTTGAATGCCTCATTTGATTAATTTGAAAAGGGGATTTTTTCTCTGCGTGGGAAACAAGGTGGTTTCCGTTTCCAAACTTTCCTAAGGTTTGATGCCCCCTCCCGGTCATATTTCATCAAAGCGCATGTTCACGCCATGAATCAGAACCTCCAGCGTGCCACACAGCCCCGTCAGGTTTGCGACATCATTAGATAGCTTTGCCAGTTCATCGCGTAGGGTTGCGCTTTGCTTCATCAACCCGGTCAGTAGCGCCACAGTTTTGGCGTGCTGTTCGGCGGTCATTGGAAAAACTCGTTTACCGCTTCTGGCGATTCCCAGGGGCGCGGCCCACCGGCAACGGCTTTGCGTAACCAGGCGCTTTCGGGTCGGGTGCGGCTCGATTGGCACAATCTCAGCTTTCCAGACAGTGCGGCCATGCTCGCCGATAGCTGGATTGATAGCTTGATGGCGGGGTGCGCTTTACCCTCAAGAATCAGACCCTCCAGGCTTACGAGTTCATCGCAGGCGGCTTTTTGTAGCGTTGCCGTTACCAGTGCCTCAAGCAGCACTAAATCGCCTCTGGCGAAGTAATCCGGCGTCACGCTGGCGCAGATTAAAACCCACAGCGCAGCGACGGCGGGCGGCAGATTGGCAGGGGGCGGCGGACGGCGGCTTTTGGCCAGCATTGGCAGGGTTTGCAATGCGGCGGCTGATTTTCGGCTCATGGCTGATTCCTAAAAAATACAGGTTTAAGAACAAAGAGGGGCAGGGGGTTTCCATTTTTGGAACTCCAGGAGGTTTGGACTCCCCCACGCCCCACCAGCAACAATTGACCCAGCGCCGCTGGCAGCCGATTCATCCGATTTCTGCACTGGCCACTTTCTGAGGCGGAACCAGCCCTTGGCATTCCTTCTGCGTCAGTCGATCGCAGCGTTTGATTTCTTGGCTTTGGCAGCAGGAAGCTTTGGCAGCACTTCCACCGCCAGGCCTGCAACGATCAGTTCGTCGGCCATCTTTCGAGAGGCTTCGAACCTGGCTTTGGCCGGCACCATGCCCAATGGACAATGCTGGAATGAGTCGAGCGCCTTTAGTTTGACGGTGTCGCTCACGCTGTGTTCCTTAGGCCATGAGACCAAAGTCGCCTTTGACCAGCGCGCCCGGAAGCGTTACGGCAAGGCCGACGCGCTCTTCGACGCGCAGTTTGCACAGGTTGCGCACGAAGTCATCCTGATCGGTGAAAGCAATGTCGAGCGTTGGCTCTTGGCGGTCGAACAAGATGGCGGCGGTCTGGAAGTCGCCCACCAGGAATTTGTCGATCGTCATGGCCGCAGTGGTGACGACAGGTACACCCCACAGGACGCGGGCGCCGTTTTCCTTTGGATTGGCCAGAAGGTAGGCGTCATCAGTCTTCTTTATCAGTTCGATGCGAGTCCAGTCATCCGGGTTCAGCACGATCGCCGAAGCGAGGTAGTAGCTGTTTTCGATCTGACCGATGGCCAGACGCAGCATGTCGATCGAAGTCGGCGAAGCGAAGGTGAACGGCGCTGCATAGGCCGTTGCCTGCGTGTACAGGCCGTTGACGTTGTCGCCGCTGCCCGAGCCCATCAGAAGCTGCAGCTCTTCGGCGTACTGCAGGCCATTGCGCAGGCGAGTGTCCAAATAGTTCTGCAGTTGCGGCACGTCGTCGAGAATCTGCTTGGAGGCGTGCGCCCAATGCGCGATCGTGATCATCTTGGCCGTCATCAGTTCGAGCGTCGGGGTCGACTGAGGCTTCAGCGCGCCCTCGGCAACCGGCGTGGCAGAGTTGGTGAACGAGACTTCGCGCACGTACTCGACACTGCCCTCTTTGACCGGAAGCACGGGCAGCAGGTCCCGGATCGTCAGGCGACGCTGGCCGGGAACGACGATGCCGGGCAACCTGAGCGCATCGACGACTGCATTGACAGCCGAGGTCGTGTTCGTTAAAGCTGCTTTGGAGAAGAACGTCGGGGGCAGCGCAATGCTGCACTTCGGTGTGTTCTTGCTTTTCAGCGCCTTGAAGCCCGAACTTTCGTCGAGTAGCGTTTCGAGGTTGAGCTCGGCTTCCGTGCCGGTTGTGCCTGGGCGACGAACACTCTTCTGGCAAAGTTCGTTCAGTTCGGCGCGCAATCCCTCCATCTGCTGGGTGTCCTTCTGGCGCAGGTCTTCGAGGTGTTTGACGCGGGCCGCCGCGGCGTCGATCTTCGTGTTTGCTGCGTCGGTGAATTCGCGGATAGCGGGCTTGAGTTCTTCAAAGTTCATTTCATGCTTTCAGGAAAGAGTAAGTAGCGGCCTTGAATGCCGCCATAAGTTCGTCGGAGTCGTCGGGCTCGGCGGAACTGCCAAAGCCCTTCGCGGAAATGTTGCGGGCTTCACGGCGGGAAAAGCCGAGCCCTTCGAGTGCGTCCTCCAGGCCGCGCAGGGTTGCGGGCTTGATCAGTTGCGACTTCACTGCGCTGATGCGCGCGTCCGAGTCAGACGGCACAGCGACCACCGACACCTCCTGCAGGTTGATCTGCGTGAGATAGGTGACGCCGTCCTTGTGCTGCGATCCGCCAGGAGGGACGCGGTAGCCGATTGACAGCCCATTGAGGTCGCCAGCACGCAGATGCTCGTAAGCCTCTCTGCCGCCGCCGGTCTTCATGTTGAGTTGCCCGGCCACCAGGAGCCCTCGGGAGTCCTCAGACAGCGACGTCCACCGGCCGATCGGTGACTCGGTCTTGTGCGACCAGAGCATGACCGGCGTGGTCCCGTTTGCGCGGTGCTGCTTGAGGGAAGCTTGGTAGGCGCCCGCGACGATGCTGTCGCCGTGGCTGTCTACTCCAGAAAAAACAGAGGCATAACCCTCTATCAAGCCTTGAGCCTGGGCACGAACTTCGAGCAGTGGTAGGGAATGTTGCAGCGTCATTGGAAACCTTGTCCGATAGCAAAAGCGACCACCTCGAAAGGGGTCATTTCGACTTCGGCAGGCATCCCGCGCTGCTGATGAAGTGAAGGCCGGCGCATCCCGCGCCGAACCTTATGAAGCAGGAGCATAGCACACATTTCAAGCTCAGTGTGTGTTTCCGGTCCCGATCGTTGCAATCGTCGCCAGTGTGCGGTGACGGCCCTCGCGCTCAACACCGACCAGGCTGATCTTGTTGGCGCCGGACTTGTCTACGGTCAGCTCGACACCGACGCGGCCACCACCGTCCAGAAGTGCGCCTAGGGACGCCTGCTTTCCTTCGGGCAAGTCGTTCACGATCATCTCCATGAGTTCGGAGACGGCACGCAGGGCAGCGGCACTGCGTTGCGAGAGGGTGGCGGCGTTCGCCGCCGGGATGAAGTTGGTAGTCATCGATTTGCTTTCTGATCTTTTGGATAAGCGGTGGTGAAATGGTCAAGCAGGTCGGCGCGAAGATACAGCGGCGTATTGAGGCAGTCGGCGCGCATTTCATCGCGTGCGGCCTGGCTGTCGTTGTGGTGGTCGCAGGCTCGCATGGCAGCGGCGAGCAGTCGGACGGTGGTTTCGTGGGCGTCGGTCAGGAACTCGATTAACTCCTGCCGATGCTCACGCAGCTGAGGCACCAGGCCGGCCAGCGCGGCCGGGTCGCCACTGGCTTTGATTTTTCCTTGATCCAGGCGCAGCGAGACGCCTGCAGAGCCGGCCTGGCGGATCAGGGTCGCGGCGGTCATACATCGACCTCGATATTTTCTGAATCAGCGTGCGAAGTAAGCGAAGTAAGCGAAGAATCAATACTGGCGAGGGTTTCCGGGCTTTTTTCGTCTTTGCGAAGAATGCGAAGTTTGCGAAGTAAGCCCCCATCGGTTGAAGTTACTTCGCTTTCTTCGCTTACTTCGCCATCGGCAAAATCAGCCGCAAACCCGCATGGTTGCTCATTCTTCGCATTCTTCGCATACTTCGCGGTCAATTCGTAGAACTTTGTCGGCCGGCCCGCGCCGCTGCGGTCCTCGTGCACGGTGATACGCGGGGGATTGCAGGAAAGCAGCTCATCGAGCGCGGCGTCGATACGGGTTTTGGTCGCATGGCCCTTAAAGCAGTCCACGGTGATTTGCTTGCGCGTCACGCGCTTTTGCGCGGTCAGGAAGGCTGCGATCTTTTGCGCCGTGTCGTTCGTCTCTGCCACCTCCACTTCATCGGCGGCGCTGCCAAAAACGAACTTGATCGACTCCACGCTGTACCGCACCCAGGCCAGCGCCGCATTGACGTGGTGCACTTCTACCGATGCGGTCAGGTCGCAAAGCGCAAACAGCATCGCCAGGCGCAAGAGCATGGGGGCGCGGCGCTCGATCAGCGCCGTGATGCGCTCGCCCGCCGAGTTGTCGTTGAGTTCGCCCATATAAAGCTTTTCATACCGCTTGCGGGCGTCTGGGGACAAGTCCACACGCATATGATCTTTCTCGCCCCAGGGTGTAGCCTCGCAGAACTGCAGCACCTCCAGAACACGCTGCGCCAGGGCGTCAACGTCTTCTTGACGTGTGGCGCGCGGGAAGGCCAGCATTTTTGTGCGTTCGGCCCAAAACATCAGAAAGCGGTTGGCGAAACCGTTGGTCAGTTACCGCGACGCCATCAGGCCCAGCAGCTCGCCGGGCGTTACCGCGCCGATCATGGCAATGTGCGGATCAGTTGCCCAGAGCCGGCTGCCTTTTGTCGCGGGCTTTAAGGAAACACCGTCCCAGCAGTCGCGAAGCGCTGCTGACAAGGTGTTGCCCTCGCGCTTGCCTTGATGCAACACGTTGGCAAACTCCGACTCGATCACGAGCAGGCGTTTATCGAGAATAGGCTCGAATTCGGTTTTACCCTCGGTGTAGCCGTCATGGATCAGATACACCAGACCTTCACGGCTGGACAATCCGCCGCGGTGAACTTGAGGTGTCGCGTCCTTGTCCAGCGCTTTAAGGGCGCGCTCAATCCGGCTGATAAGGGAGACTGCATCGCCTTTGCGGCCACGGCCCGAACGGCCAATGTGCAGCGCGAACATGCGCGCATGGTGCCAAGTGTTCCCCACTGCCATGTAGGGCCGCGTCCGACTGCGCAGCTCATGAAGGCGACGAAGTTTGCTGCTAACGCGAAGGGGTTCGCCTCGGTCGTATCTCCGCCGGCGCGCGCCACATCGCCGACCAGACCATAAAGGCAAGCGGGATCCGGGCGCGGGGCGTTGCGGTGGTTGTCCAGCGTTTCATCGTCGGCCGCGTCTGCCAATATCGTGAAGTCGTCCATTATTTGCCCTCCTGCCATACGTCTGCCCAGTCGCTTCCGGCTTTCGATGGCGTCAACGTCTTGCTGGTCAAACCCGCCTTGTCGGCACGTTGCGCCAGGACGGCGGCGGCCTGCTGGCCTGCTGGGTCGTTGTCGGCAAAGATCACCAGGCGCTCGATGCCGCGCGGCCAATGGAAGGCGCTCAGAGCATGCGCACAGTAAGCCGCTACGGTGGGCAGGCCAGATCCCAGCGAAGCGGCGGCGGCGGTTTCTATGCCCTCTGCGATTCCGATCACGCGACCTCGCGGCGCAGCCAGCGGAATGTACGCGCCAGCCAGCGGCCCGGCGGCGGCCGTCAGCTTTTTTGGCGTCGGTACATCGGCCTTGCGGCCGTCGCCCAGGTAGGTCGTGTGGATGGCGAGCAGCCGCCCGTCGGCTCCCACCAGAGGCGCAAACATCGCAGGGAAGGTGCCCAGGTTGTGCAACACGCCTTCATCGTCGGCATGCCAGTACGTCAGGCCGGGATGCTGCCTGATGCAAGCCGGGATGCTCCAATGAGACAGGCGCCGCGCTTCGAGATATCGGCGCACTGCATTGCCGGCAGGCTCGGTGGCTGCCCAGAGTTCCCGATTGCTCTTGGCGTTTCTGGTCCACTGTGCTCGTCGTTCCGCTTCGCGTTCGCGTATCGCCCGCTGCATCTGCATTTGCAGCTGGCGCCGCTCGCCAGCGGATTGGCTTTGCCTGGCGCTCCAATGACTGCTGAGGTTTTGCCGGTAGTCGCCAAACACGCCGCCTAAGCAGTCGTCGAACAGCTTTGCCCAGCCAGATTTGCGCGGCCCAAATCGTTGAAATTTGCCCGGCTCCAGGTGACGCGGCGCATAACCCAGCGTCGCCATGATGGTTCCCAGGAAGTCGGACTCAGATTTCATTGCGATCATGGCGAACCTCCCACCTGGGCCAGGAACGCTTCGGCGTCGTTGAGCGTGGGCAGGTGGCGAACCTGGCCCCACCGTCCGGCCAAATAACTGATCGGGCCGGGCCCATCGCCGGCGCTCGACTGGTGGAAGGAGTGGCCCAGCAAGGCGAACTTCGCCTGCAGCGTGGTAAATCGCTTTACTTCGGTGCCCTCCACCTGTTCAATCGCCTTTTGCGCGGCTTCAAGCAGGTGCTGAGGAAGATAGCTGTCGTGGCTGTAGCGCGGCTCAGGCGGATAGTCCACGCATTCAGCCACGATCGCCTTCAAGGCGGCCAGCAGCGCGTCTTTCGGGCTATTGGCGGTGGCCGCGTTCATTTCGCTACCTCCGCGCCGTTTTTCTTGCGCTTGGCTTCGCTCGCTGGAGTGTCGGTCATGGCCGCCGCTCCGTTCTTCAGAACGTTGGCCACGTCGTACACGGTTTCTAAATACTGGTCGTTGACCGCTTCCATCTCTATTACCGCGTAGGCAAGCACACTGCTGGTTGCGTCGTCCATTTCCGACCAGTTATTCCAGGCGGTCACGTTGTCCCTTATCGCCTTCTGCATTTCTGGTCGATATTCGCTGGCGTTCCTGATTCCCTCAAGTACTCGTTTCGACTCGGAAGCAAAGGCCGCGAGCTTGACAATCTCAGTGAGGTTGTACAGCTTCGAAAATAAAACTTCGCCTTTGTCCTTGGCCGCAGTCGAAATGCGCTTTTGCGCTTCGGTGGTGATTGCCGGGGTGTTCATGCTGCACCGCCGATCTTGGCTTCGCTGCAGGCGCTTTTCAGCAGCGACAGGGCGCGATTGGCCCGGCCTGTAGCCGCGTGAAGTGCAGACGGGGTGCCGGGCAGGCGGATGAAGTAAAGCGCCGAACTAAGGGCGTTTTCGATGGCTTGCTGGCGCGCGATGGTGTCCGTATTGGACGTAGTGGGGGTGTTGACGTTGGTCATGGCTTTAGCTCCTGTATGAGACTGAAAACCACTCGCTGCCTTTCTACGGGCAACGGGTGGACGGGATGTTAGAAACATGGATACAGCCATGCCGCAGGCGTTACCGCTCTGCGCATCCCGCCCGAAACCAAAAGATTCTGGACGTGAAAAAACCTCGCTGTCGGGGAGGTTGCCCGCTGTATCTGTGGTGTTTCTAGCACCGGAACCGAATGTAGCACAGACCTTCTTTGAAGTCGTACAATGCAGATGAGTTTTTCTCTCGGCCGTCGCGGGTGCCTCTAGCACCCAGGCGCCTTTTTTTTGGGCGCTCATTAAGCGGCGCCCTGAGTGCGTGAAGTCAAAAACGCATCAAGCGCGGATTGGCGATAACGCACAAGACGGCCCACTTTGATATAGGGCAGGTCGTATCGCTTGTTTGATCTCCAGACTTGGAGTGTGGGAGGCTTGAGCCCTAAGTATTTAGCCGAATACGCTTCGTCTCGAAGCGGGTCAATTTTGGTTTCAGCGGTCAAGGTAGTCCTTCACATTCCCCCGACAACACAAAGCGTGTTTCGTTTGGGTTCGTGAGAAGGTAAGGTTTTGAACAGGTTTGATAAATTGGGTGAGAAAAAATAAATCACACCCAACAACGCGCTGCTATCTGTGGCTTTTGCGCTTTTTTATGTCGCGGTCATAGTGAATATCGAAGGCATACGAAGCAGAGACGTTCTGCAGTAGATCGGCGGTTTTTGTAAATGCTGATACCTTGTCCGGATAGCTGTCGGGATTCAACATTGGATACCCCTGCCTACGGAAGGATTTCACATGAAATTTCACATCTGATCGTGTTGTCTCATGGAGCAGTCTGTTCTTCTCGCGCTGACTTTCTGCGCAGCCGAACGGAATGGCCAGATCTTTGTAAGTGCCATTCAAATAGCCTATAAATGCTAGCTCTGTGCATTCAACCAAGTAGGCCGAATCAGGCGCTCCGCTATGTAAAACCATTAGGAGAGCTTCTTGGAGTGTGCATTTGCCGAGCTTTAACTTCTGTTCCCACGCATCACGGTCAGCGATTTGATCGTCTGTAATAACAAGTGTCATTTAGTGCCCCCCAAGAATGCTGTTGTTGCCCGCTCCATCGCCTCGCGCACCGGGTCGTTGTCCGCGATGCGCTGATAGACCGCTGCGGCTTGCATGGATTTATGGCCGAGCGCCTTTGCGTTGATGGCGGTATTTGCGCCGGTCCGGACAAGCCAGGAACCCATTGTTCGACGCAGATCATGGATGCGCAGATCAGTTAAGCCAGAGCGCTTTCGCAAAGTCGCCCATGCTCTTTTCGGCTCCTGATAATGGCCGGTTTTGCTGTCCGCAGGAAACACCCAGGAAGATTTGCCGCTGATCTCGTTATGCAGTCGCTGAAGCAGCGTGACAGCTTCGGGAACAAGTGGGACGCTTATTTCCTCGCCGGCCTTGGCATCGGCCGCCGTGATTCTCCAAAGCGCATCTCCCAGGCTTATATCGGCCCAGGCCATGGCCAGGACGTTGGAGCGACGCGCGCCGGTCAGCAGGCACAGCATGAAAAAGCTTTTTGCTGGCTCCTCTGATTCTTCCAGCGCCTGAAAGAAAATCGCTAGCTCTACAGGCTGCAGATACCGCGTGCGGGAAGTCTCGGTATTTTTCTTGACCCGTTCGGCCGGATTTCCGCCCTCCCAGGTGCCTTCATGCAACGCCCAATTGAAAGCGGCCTTGACCATGGAAACGCAGCGGTTCGCCGTGGTCGGGGTTTCTTTTGATACTTTTTTGTGGAGTGCTCGAAGTCGCTCGACGGTGATGTCCGATAGCTTGCGCTTGCCAAGGTCGGACTCGACGTGCTTTTTGTAAAGCCACCTGTACGCCGCAAGGCTTCGCGGCTTCATCGTGGTGCTGTCCAGGTAATCCGTCAGCAGCTCATCAAATGTTGTCTCGCCGCGCTTGGCTTTGGCGTCCGCCGCATGGCTGACGCCGGTCGCCAGGTCGGCGATGATCTTTTTTGCCTTTACCCGGGCGTTTTCGGGCGTCAATTTGTCAGCCGTGCCGATCGTCACGCGCTCCAGGGCGCCTCCTTTCTTTCGCGCCAGAACGGCATAGGTTTTGACGCCAGCCCCACTGACGCGAATCCACAGGCCGGGCAAGGCCTCGTCGCGGTATTCGTCGCGCTTGCCGGGCAGTGCAGGGGGCAGCGCGTCAACCTTTGGTTTCGTGAACCTGAATTTCTCGCTCATTCGCAGTCTTTGACCTTCATGGGTAACACCGGGGTAACGGATTTCGTAGAAACCAATAATTGATGGTAGTTACCCGTTAAGGTCAATGATAGCGCAAACCCTTAATTTATATGGGAAAATGATGGTTCATAAAGCTTAGGGTCGGTAGGTCAAACACGGCAAAAACTGACTTCTAAGCTGAGGGTCGGGGGTTCGATCCCCTCCGGGCAGACCATTGCTATGTAGTTGATAGCTGCTAGCGCGCGTCGGCTATGCGCAAAAGCCATATTTGGCTTAAAAATTCAGCGTTTCTGAAACTGCGTCTTGCCGAAGAGGATTTCCTTCTCTTTTTCGTCGCGAAAAGGCTTGCGCAGATCGGCGAGCACCTGCACGCCGCGCTGGACCGCCGGACGCGCGCCGATGCGGTCGAACCAGTCCTTCAAATGCGGAAAATCGGCCCAGTCGATGCCCTGGTTTTGCCAGCTCCGCAACCATGGGAAGACGGCGACATCGGCAATCGTGTACTGATTGCAAGCGATGAATTTACGCGTTGCAAGCTGCTTGTCCATGACGCCGTAAAGCCTGCCAGCTTCGCTGGTGTAGCGGTTGACCGCGTACTTGATCTTCTCGGGTGCGTACAAGCGAAAGTGATGCGCCTGGCCGAGCATCGGGCCGACGCCGCCCATCTGGAACATCAGCCACTGCAGCACCTCGAACTTGAGCCGGTCGGTCTTCGGTAGGAGCTTGCCGGTTTTCGACGCCAGGTAAAGCAGGATGGCGCCAGACTCGAACAGCGACATCGGTTTGCCGTCCGGGCCATCCGGATCGACCATTGCCGGTATCTTGTTGTTCGGGCTTATCGCCAGAAACTCGGGCCGGAACTGGTCGCCGGCGCCGATATCGACTGGAATCGCCCGCCAGTCGCGGCCGAGGCGCAGGCCGCACTCCTCCAGCATGATGTGAACTTTGTGGCCGTTGGGCGTTGCCCATGAATAAACATCGATCACCGATTTTCCTTTACTTGAAATTCTCACCTGGTGAGATTCAACTTTGACAGCGTAAAACCCGGCGGCGATAGTACGCAATCCGATTTAACTCCAGGATCGCACACCATGGAACTGCAAGCCGCGCTGCAAAGCATTCATCTTTACTCGCCCGATCCGCTGGCAACCGCCAATTTTTACGGCGCTACTTATGAAATGCAGGTCCGACCCATCGCCGGAAGCTTCCGCTGCAGCGGGCCGGGACGTGAACTGAATCTGTCGGCAGGACCGGCCAACCAGCTCAAGCATGTGCATTTTGCACTGAACAGCGAGAGTGCGTGGCAAGCCTTCAACGCGCGCGTGATGCATCTGGAACACTGCCCGCTGCCCGACAAATTCGCCAGTTCGGCGCAAGCTGTTGCGCTGCGCGACCCGGACAGAAATCTGGTGGTCTTTAGCTCGCCGATAGCTGGCCATGGGGCGAGCGACGAGTCCGGCCTGCCGCCGGTAACGCTCCAGCACCTTGGCCTGCGCACCTCGAACCTGGATGGAATGCTTGCGTTCTACACCGGCGACCTGGGCTTTGTTTTGTCGGACGCGGTGAAAGATCCGGAAGGCGAGTTGCGCGCCTGCTTCCTGCGCACCGACAATTTGCACCATTCACTGGCGCTGTTTTACGCGCCTGTTGCCAGCTTCGACCACCAGTCATTCGAGGCGCCGGATTGGAACAGCATGAAAATCTGGGGCGACCGCATGGCGCAAT
>Ga0136611_10000094_pt1 | contig 47455 bp, 43 predicted proteins | sample AntDrymUQ2232306_2_FD_106645 | JGI IMG/M metagenome (GOLD analysis project Ga0136611, IMG submission 106645) | Polar desert sand microbial communities from Dry Valleys, Antarctica - metaG UQ223 (23.06) | ecosystem: Environmental > Terrestrial > Soil > Desert | place: Antarctica: Dry Valley... | reverse complement strand
TTTGTCGCCGCCCGGCAAAGCTTTCTGCAGTGGTACCCACCTGAAATCGCGTCTTGCGGTCGCGATTTCTACGGAATGATTGAAACCTTTCCGCTTCAGCGCGCGATTCCGATGATTTTCAAGGGCAGCGGCGACTGCTCCAAGGTCGACTGGACTTTTCTGGGCGGCTCGATTGCCAACTGGTCTTTTGTCTGCTTTGCCCTCATCGCTCTGGTGGCACTAACCATCATGGCTCGCCTGTGGCGCCAAGCTGATGCCGGTCTAAAGACGAGCGCAGCACCAGGTGGAAGAGTGCAAAGGCGGTCAGGCCAGGCCTGATTCCCCCTTGTTCCTAAGGTATACAACGTAGTTGGACAAGCGTAAGATTTAGGCTGATCACCGGTTTTTTGGAGAAGTTCTGTGCACTCGTCCGATCTTTGCACTGAACAAGAAATTTCGGACATGGTGCATAGCTTTTATGCCCGGATACGCCAAGACGAAGTTTTAGGCCCAGTCTTCAACGCCCACATTCAGGACTGGGACCAGCATCTGTTAACGCTGATTGACTTCTGGTCGGCCATCTTGCGTGGCAGTCGCCGGTTCGCCGGAGCGCCCATGCCCAAGCATTTCGCCTTGCCAAACTTGAGTACGGAATTGTTCGATCGCTGGCTGGCCTTGTTCCGCGAGACAACGTCCGCACAACCCAATCGAGCCATGGGCGAACGCGCTTACGGCATGGCGCAGCGCATCGCGCAAAGCTTTTGGCACGGCTATCAGCTCGGCCATGACCCAGACGGTGTGCCAACGAAATTGCGCAATGGCTGAGCTGCCGCGCGTTGCCGAAGGTGCGAAATCATGGTCACCGCCGCAATTGCAAGCGTTTTTGGAGCTCGGTTTTCGCCCCCTGTATCTGGCGGGCAGTTTCTGGGCCGCCATCTCGATCGCACTCTGGATCTATGCGCCAGGATGGCTCTCAGGCACGATGACCGGTGTCTTCTGGCATGCGCACGAGATGCTTTGGGCGTTCATCGCGACCATCGCTGTGGGGTTTCTACTCACAGCCGCCGCCACCTGGACCGGTCTCAATCCATTGCGCGGGAAGTGGCTCGGTGCCTTGGCAGGGCTGTGGCTGATAGCGCGAGCAGGCTACCTTCTACCCGGTGCGGCGGCGTTTTGGACCGCCGCTTGCGGTGATCTGGCTTTCTTTGCTTGGGCGGCTGGTGCGTTGGGCAGATCCATTTATTCGACGCGTAACTACCGCAATTACGGTATTCCACTGCTTGTCCTGGCGCTCGGCATTGCCGACGCGCTTTACCTTCTAGCCGTCTTGCACGGCGACGGCGCACAGCTGCTGCGGCGCTTCAACACGGGTCTCCTGTGCATGGCCGTCACCGCGCTTGTAGTCGCTCGGCGCGTCATCCCTTTTTTCGCAATGCGCGCCCTGCCTGGCCTCAGTATCCCAATGCACGCCGCTAGCGGTCAATTGCAACTCGGTACGGGCGTTTTGAGCGTCGTTTTTGGTTTGTTGCAGTGGTCAGTCGCGACGGGTATCGCGCTTGCGGCCACGGGTGCCATCGCGCTGGTGCAGGTGCTGGCATGGAAACCCTGGGCCGTGCGGCGGCAGCCGCTCCTCTGGATCCTCTACATCGGCTATGCGGCGCTAGGAGCGGGCCTGCTCGTGGCCGCCGCGAAGTCGTGGGGTTGGGTCATGCGTGAAGCATGGCCAGCACACGTTATTGGCGCAGCAGGCTTCTCAGTGCTGATCATCGGGATGGTGACGCGCACCGCATTGGGTCACCTGGGGCGTCCTCTGCGACCGGACCGTGACATGGTGATGTGCTACGCGCTGGTGATTGCAGCCGCTTCGCTGCGCTTGATTGCACTGCTGCCGACGGTGTTGACAACCGCTGCGCTGCATGCATCGTCAGCAGCATGGATCCTGGCTTTCACACTGTATACATGGCGCTTCTTCCCGCTGATGATCCGTCCTCGCTCCGATACACCTGTGCCGACGCCAGCACCACCAGTAGCACCGGCAACACGTTAACCATGGGAGCTCGATCCGGCGGATGTTCGCATGCGCCGGAGGTGAGCATGGCGGTTCAAAAAATTGAGCGCGATCTTCTTGCCGGGAACCAAAGCGAGCGCAGTCGGTTCAAGATGCCGTTTTAATCCCGCCTATGCCGCGACCAGTCGCCGCAGCCAGTCCAGCAACACGCTGGGCAGCAGTTCCGGCCGGGGCAGCAGGGCGTACTGGTTCGGGCCGAACACGGCGGGCAGGTAATTGGCAGCCTGGCGGTCAATGGTCAGGCAAAACGGCGAAATGCCCTGCAGCTTGGCCTCATTCACCGCCTGGCGCATGTCCTCGAGGCCGTAGCGGCCTTCATACTCGTCCACATCGTTCGGCTTGCCGTCCGACAACAGCAGCAGCAGCCGGTGCGCGGCGGGCTGCCGCATCAGCAGGCCGCTAGCATGGCGCAGGGCGGCACCGGCGCGGGTGTAGTGCTCCGGCTCCATGCCGGCGATGCGCTGCCCCACCCGATCGTCATAGCGTTGGTCGAAGCGCTTGATGCTACGCACCACCACCGCCCGCGGCCCTTCGCCGGAAAAGGCCAGCACGCAGTACGGGTCGGCCATGCCGTCCAGCGCCAGGCACACCAGGAGCAAAGCTTCGCGTTCTACGTCGATGATGCGTTTGTCACTGGCAATCCAGCCGTCGGTCGAGCCGCTGACATCGACCAGCAGCATCACCGCGATGTCGCGCCGGCTGCGCCGCTCGGTCTGGTACAGCCGTTGGTCCATCGGCAGGCCGGCGCGAAAGTCGGCATGGCTGTCAGTCCAGGCCTGCAGGTCGATGTCCTCGCCGTCGAGCTGCCTGCGCTGCCGCGTGCGCTCGGCGCGCAGCAACTCGAAACGGCGGCGAATGTCATGCAGCATGCCGCGCCGCGCCGCCAGCGTGTCGTCGACCCATTGCTGCGGGCCAGGCGGCGCGGGCAGCAGCAGCACGGTAGCGCCGGGTTCGCGGTAAGCGCCCAGGCGCCAGTCCCATTCGGGGTAGTGGCGCTGTTCGGGCGCTTGACTGCATAAAAAGCCTTACGAGTAATTCGGCCTACTCCATAGCTATGCATAGCTTCCGCGCTTTATTGCATCGCTGTACAGAATGTTTCACTGACCTTGGTTTCCGAGGTCTGAACGCTTTTTTAAAAGCTCTGAAATCCTCAAAAAGAATTGGCCCTGTGGTTGATGAGGTTATATACTGTATAAAAATACAGTATCCAACCGATTCAAGTCGCCTATGCTTTTCCAAAATTCAGTCAGACACGCTTTGCCGGACCTTGCCGGCCTGTGCCATGTATGGCGCGCTGGCGAGTTGGGCGACGCGAGCGAGCGCAGCGTCGATACCGGTTATGCGGGGCTGAACCGGGTGCTCCCGGGTGGTGGCTGGCCGCAGGGGACGCTGATCGAACTGCTGCAGCCCCAGGCCGGCCTCCATGAATGGGGCCTGCTGGCGCCGGTGCTGGCGGCGCGGCAGGCGACGGCGCCGCGCCAGTTGATGGTGCTGGCCGGCGCGCCTTACCAGCCTTTTGGCCCGGCGCTGGGCGCGCGCCAGCTCGATATGCGGCGCCTGCTGGCGGTGCGGGCGCAGGGGCCGGCTCTGCTTTGGTCGGTATGCGAAGCCTTGCGGTGTGCCGATGTGGACAGTGTCCTGGCCTGGCTGCCCGATGTCCGTGGCGCCAATTTGCGTCGTTTGCAAATAGCCGCCCATGCGCACAACAAGCTGCTGTTCGTGTTTCGTCCCCTCTGTGCGCGGCGGGAGTCGTCGCCCGCGCCGCTGCGCCTGCTGCTCGAAGGGATGACGGGCGAGGCGGACACGGCGGGAAATCTGGCCGTGCATGTGCTCAAGCGCCGCGGGCCGCCACTGGTGTTGCCCGTCGTGCTGGCGACCCGCCCGACCCGGTTGACGGCGCTGCTGGCCGCCAGTGGCGAGCGTGTGCGGCGGCAGCGCGAAGAAGCGGCCCTGGCGCTTGCGCCGCCGCAGGCTTGTCCTCTACCCCGGAGTCTTCTTCATGCGCTGGATCGCACTGCAAGCTTGCATCATCACTGAGGCCGGGACGCCGGTGCTGAACGACGCGGCGGCGCAGCGGGCGCTGGCCAGCATCGCGCTGGGCTTTACGCCGCGCGTGGCGCTGGTGGACGAAGCCGTGCTGATGGAAGTGTCCGGCAGCCTGCGCCTTTTTGGCGGCTTGAGTCGGCTGGCAGGGCAACTGGAACGCCTTGCCAGCCGGTTTTTTGAGTCAAATCAGCTTCTCGCGCATATAGCACGTGCGCAAGGCGCTACATCTTTGATAGCACTCGGACGGTTGCGGCAGCTGAGTTGCCAACCCGCCGGCGCTTCCGAAGCGCCCAGGCGCGCCGCCGATTTGCCGATGCGCACGCTCACCGCCGCTCAGCCGCACCTGGGCGTTCTCGAACGACTGGGTTGCCGCACCTGGGACGATTTGCTGCGCTTGCCGCGCGACGGCGTGGCCCGGCGTTTCGGCGCGGCGCTGCTGCAGGCGCTGGACCGCGCCCGGGGCCACGCGCCTGACGGCTACGAATGGCTGGTGCCGCCCGAGCAGTTCGATGAGAAGCTGGAGCTGGACGCGCTGGTGGTTCATGCGCCCGCGCTGATGGCCGGCACCCAGCGGCTGCTGCTGGCGTTGCAGGCCTGGCTGCTCGGCCGGCAGAGCGGGCTTTGTGCCTGCAGGCTGGTCTGGCACCTGGACCCACGGCGCGATGTGCCGCCCAGCGGCGAACTGGTGGTCCGCACGGCGCAGCCCGCGCAGGATGTGCGCCATGTCGCGCGCCTGATCGCCGAGCAGCTGGCGCGGCGGCGCTTGCCCGCGCCGGTGCATTCCTTAAGCCTGCAGTCGCTGGAAACCCGAAAGCTCATGGATTCGGCCGCCGCCACCGCCAGCTTGCTGATGCAGGAGCGCCGGCAAGGAGACAGCGCGGTCGAACTGATCGAGCGTTTGAGCGCGCGGCTTGGCCAGGCGCAGGTGCGGGCCTGGCAGGCGCGCGCCGACCACCGGCCCGAGGCGATGCAGCACTGGGTGGCTGCGATCAACGCGCTGGTCGCTATTAAATCAATAGCTGCAAGCGCCCGTGTTGAAAGCGCGCAGGAACTGAATCATGCAAGAAATGATGATTTGTATCCAAGCTGGCTGCTGCCCGAGCCGCTCAAGCTGGCGGTATCCGGCGACAGCCCGGTCTACCAGGGCCGGCTGGTGCGGCTGGCCGGCCCGCAACGGCTGGAGGCCACCGGCTGGCTCATGGCGGGTGACGCCGGTGCCGCCGATGGCGCGCGCTGCGTGCCGCCAGCGATTCGCGACTATTTCATTTACCGCAACCCGCACGCCAGCCTGCTGTGGATTTACAGCGAGCGCCTGCCCGTGAGCGCGCCGCGGGGGCAGACGCGCGCCTGGTATCTGCACGGTTTCTTCGCCTGAACCATGGCCGGTCAACTGCCCGGTTATGCCGAACTGCACGCGCTGAGCAACTTCAGCTTTCAGAGCGGGGCTTCGCATGCCGAGGAACTGGTCGAGCGCGCCCACGCCCTGGGCTATGGCGCGATCGCCATCACCGACGAATGCTCGGTCGCCGGCGTGGTGCGGGCGCATGTGGCGGCCAAAAAGCACGGGATCCAGCTTTTGCCGGGCACCGAATTTCTGGTGCAAGCCGCCCACCCCTTCAATCTGGTGGTGCTGCCGCACAACGCGGCGGGCTGGGGCAACCTGTGCGAATTCATCACCGCCGCCCGGCGGCTGGGCGACGCGCTTGAAAAAGGCGGCTACCGGGTGGCGTTGGGCGAAAGCGACTTTTCACTGCTGGCCGACTGCGAAGTGCTGCTGGTTCCCTTGCCTGGCGCTATTAATACAGAAGCGCTCTGCACCCATGTTGATTGGGCTACAGAAATTTTTTGCTCGAATTCTTTCTTGCTCCCTCTCCCTTTGGGAGAGGGCAGGGGTGAGGGCAGCGGGGTTTGCAACAGTCACGGGAATCGCCATCGGGGAGCCCTGTCTTGCAGACCGCAGCCCGGCCTGAGTCCGGGCTTCTTCACGCTGTCCGGATGCGCGCAGGCGCATCCGGAGCCGCAGCGTTCAGCCCTAGCCCTCTCCCAGAGGGAGAGGGAAAAATCTGCGCAGTCACTTGAAAGGCGCTCAAATTGCTGGCTGGCAGTCGAGTTACTGCAAGGCCTCGATGACGCATTGCGCCTGCGCCAGTTGCAAGAGGTGGCGCAGCGCACCGGCATTCGCCTGGTGGCGGCGGGCAATGTGCTGATGCATGTGCGCTCGCGCAAGCCGCTGCACGACGTGATGACTGCCATCGGCCTTGGCAAGACCGTGCACGAATGCGGATTTGCCCTGCGCGCCAATGCCGAGGCGCATTTGCGGCCCCGCATGCGTTTGGCCGACATCTATCCTGCGCGTTTGCTGAGCGCCACACTCGAGGTGGCGGCGCGCTGCCGCTTCAGCCTGGACGAAATCCGCGATTTGTACCGCTATCCCGAACAGGACACTGTGCTGGCCATGGAAACCCCGGCGCAATGTCTTGAGCGGCTCACCGAAGAAGGCGCAAAAAGCCGCTATCCGGAGGGCGTGCCGGAAAAAATCCAGCGCCAGCTGGCCCACGAACTCGCATTGATCGAAGAGCTGCGTTACGAGGCGTATTTCCTCTGCGTGCATGACATCGTGCGCTTTGCCCGATCGCGCGAAATCCTGTGCCAGGGGCGCGGCTCGGCGGCCAATTCGGCGGTTTGCTATTGCCTGGGCGTGACGGCCGTCAACCCGGCCGAAAGTGCGCTGCTGTTCGAGCGCTTCATCAGCCGCGAACGCAGCGAGCCCCCCGATATCGACGTCGATTTCGAGCACCAGCGGCGCGAGGAAGTCATTCAGTACATCTACGAAAAATACGGCCACGAGCGCGCCGCCATCGCCGCCACCGTCATCACCTACCGGCCGCGCAGCGCCCTGCGCGATGTCGGCAAGGCGCTGGCCGTGGCGCCGGCGCTGATCGAGCGCCTCGCCAGGGATCATTTCTGGTTCGACGGCAGCGGCGCCCCGCAGGCAAAACTCAAGGAAGCCGGCCTCGCCGCCGAAACCGGTCCGGTGCTTCAGTGGCTCGATCTGGCGCGGCAGCTGATCGGCGCGCCGCGCCACCTGAGCCAGCACGTCGGCGGCTTCGTGCTGACGCAAGGCAAGCTGACGCGCCTGGTGCCGGTGCAGCCGGCATCGATGGAAAACCGCCGCATCATCCAGTGGGACAAGGACGACCTGGACGCCATGGGGCTGCTCAAGGTCGATGTGCTGGCGCTGGGCATGTTGTCGGCGATCCGGCGCTGCCTCGATCTGGTGAACCAGGCGCGCTCCAGCGATCTGCAAATGCACCAGATCGAAGCTGACGACGGGCCGACCTACGACATGATCTGCCGGGCCGACACCTTGGGCGTGTTCCAGATCGAGAGCCGGGCGCAGATGGCGATGCTGCCGCGCCTGCGGCCTCGCAGCTTTTACGACCTGGTGGTGCAGGTCGCCATCGTGCGGCCGGGGCCGATCCAGGGCGGCATGGTGCATCCCTACCTGCGGAACCGCGAAATCCTCAGAACGCGGGGCCGGATCGAATTCGAGTACCCCGACCTCAAGCCGGCGCTGGAACGCACCCTGGGCGTGCCGATTTTTCAGGAGCAGGTCATGCAGATCGCCATGATCGCCGCCGACTTCACGCCGGGCGAGGCCGACGACCTGCGCCGCGCCATGGCGGCCTGGAAACGAAAAGGCGGCGTCGATCGTTTTGAGGGTCGCCTGATCAGCGCCATGACGGCCAAGCATTACAGCGCCGAGTTTTCAGCGCGCATCTTCAACCAGATTCAGGGTTTTGGCGAATACGGCTTTCCCGAAAGCCACGCCGCCAGTTTTGCCAAGCTGGTGTATGTCAGCTGCTGGCTCAAATGCCATGAACCCGCCTGCTTTTTGGCGGCCATGATTAATTCCCAGCCGCTCGGGTTTTATGCGCCCTCGCAGCTTGCGCAAGATGCGCGCCGGCACGGCATCGAGGTGCGCGCCGTCGATGCGGCGGCCAGCCACTGGGATTGCACGCTTGAGCCTGCCGGTGAAACGGTTGTGCCCCCGCATTTGCCTGGCGCCAGCCAGCCGCAGCCCGCGGTGCGCCTGGGCCTGCGGCTGATTTCAGGTTTTTCCGAAAAAGCCGCCGCGCGCCTGCTGGCGGCCCGGACGCAAGCGGCCTTCGCCAGCACCGAAGATCTGGCCTTACGCGCGCGGCTGGGCACGCTGGAAATCAACGCGCTGGCCGCCGCCGACGCTCTGCTGCCGCTGGCCGGCCACCGGCGCCAGCAGGTATGGCAGGCCGCGGCCGTCAAGCCGGCGCCGCCGCTATTCAAGGCGGCGCCCACGCACGAGGCGGCGCTGGCCTTGCCTGAAACTCCCGAGGGCGAAAACATCCTGTTCGATTACCGGTCCACCGGCTTGACGCTGCGCCGCCACCCGCTGGCCCTGCTCAGGCCGCGGCTGAGCCGCCAAGGGCTGCTGAGCGCCAGTGAGTTGGACGCCTTGCCCGATGGCTGGCAGGTTGCGGCCTGCGGCCTGGTCACCGTCCGCCAGCAGCCGCAAACCGCCAAGGGCACCATCTTCATCACGATGGAAGACGAGACCGGCCCGGTCAATGTGATCGTGTGGAAGTCGCTGCGCCAGACGCAGCGCGCCGAGGTGCTGCATGCGCGCTTGCTGGCGGTACACGGCGTGTGGCAGCGCAGCGAGGAATCGGGCGGCAAAAAAGGCTACGGCGCCGTTCGCAATCTGGTGGCCCAGCGGCTCGAAGACCTCACGCCGCTGCTCGGTCGGCTCGGCACCTCAAGCCGGGATTTTCATTAGGTGCTTGCTACTAAATAAATAGCTGGTTGCGCCCGTCCAGTAATCGCTGGAGGCTATTTTGATGTTAAAAATGCTAACTGTTTAGGTTGCCGAACGCGGTAATTCCTTCTTGCTCCCTCTCCCTCTGGGAGAGGGCGGGGGTGAGGGCTCCCCGATGGCGAATTCTGTGACTGTTGCAAAGCCCGCTGCCCTCACCCTAACCCTCTCCCAGAGGGAGAGGGAAAAAGAATTACAAGCTCGGACACCGCTGTATTTACAAAAAAAATGCCAGTCAGCGCTGGGCTGACTGGCATCGGTTCTCAAGCATCTTTTCAGACGCCGTGCTGCGCTTCAGATCACCTTGGCGATCGCGGCGCAGACATAGTCGATGTTCTTGCCGTTCAGCGCCGCGACGCACATGCGGCCGGTGTCAGTGCCATAGACGCCGAACTCATCGCGCAGGCGCACCATCTGGTCTTTGCCCAGGCCCGAATAGCTGAACATGCCGATCTGCGTGGTGATGAAACCCATGTCCTGCTTCACGCCGGCGGCCTTCAGGCCATCGACCAGCTTCTGGCGCATCGCCTTGATGCGAACCCGCATCGCGCCGAGTTCCTTCTCCCACAGCATGCGCAACTCGGGCGTGTCGAGCACCATCGCCACGACGGTGCCGCCATGAAGCGGCGGGTTGCTGTAATTGGTGCGGATCATGATTTTCAGCTGGCTCAGCACCCGGGCCGCTTCGTCCTTGCTGGCGCACAGAACGCTCAGCGCGCCGACACGCTCGCCGTACAGGCTGAAGCTTTTCGAAAACGACGTCGAGACGAAAAAGTCGAGTCCGGCGGCGACGAACTTGCCGATGACGGCGCCGTCCTCGGCCAGGCCGTAGCCAAAGCCCTGGTAGGCCATGTCAAGAAAAGGCACCAGGTTTTTCGCCTTGATCGCGGCGATCACCTCGTCCCATTCACCGGCGGTGATGTCGTAGCCGGTCGGGTTGTGGCAGCAGGCGTGCAGCACGGCGATGGTGCCGGCCGGCGCCGCGTTCAGCGCCGCCAGCATGCCGGCGAAGTCGATGCCCCGGGTGGAAGCGTCGTAGTACGGATAGCTTTCGACCGCGAAGCCGGCCTGGGTGAAGAGGGCGCGGTGGTTTTCCCAGCTCGGGTCGCTGATCAGGACTTTCGCATCGGGGCTGAGGTGTTTCAGAAAGTCGGCACCGACTTTCAGCGCGCCGGTGCCGCCGATGCACTGGACGGTGGCCACCCGGCCGGAGGCGACGGGCTCGCTGTCCGCGCCGAACACCAGGCGCTTGACGGCGGCGTCGTAAGCGGCGATGCCGTCGATCGGCAGGTAGCCGCGCGCCTTGGGCGCTTGCATCATCCGCTTTTCAGCCGCCTGTACGCATTCGAGCAGCGGCAGCTTGCCGTTGTCGTCGTAGTACACGCCGACGCCCAGGTTGACCTTGGCCTGGTTGGTGTCGGCTGCGAATTGCTCGTTCAGGCCCAGGATCGGGTCGCGCGGCGCCATTTCGACGGCGGTAAACAATGACATGAAATTATCCTCGGAAGTGGAAAAAGTGGCGGTGTTGGAGGCGACGGGCCAATGCCGCCGCACAAGACAAGTGTTCAGCCGGGCGAGGGATTGCAATTCCAATTTTCGCCCGGATGTCTTAATCTATTGGGTTGCTCCGAATTTTAGCGGGGCCTACAACGAGGCTTTATGGCGCAAACACTGGAAGTCATCAGCGACGCGGGCGAATCCGCCGGCGTTGGCAAATTCGTCCGTTTTCCGGGTTCTCCTTTCGAGCTGTTCCAGCCTTATCCGCCCGCCGGTGACCAGCCCGAGGCGATCGACAAGCTGGTCGAAGGCATCAATGACGGCGAGGTGTTCCAGACCCTGCTCGGCGTCACGGGCTCGGGCAAGACCTTCACCATGGCCAATGTCATTGCCCGGCTCGGCCGTCCGGCGATCGTGTTCGCGCCGAACAAGACGCTGGCCGCACAGCTCTACAGCGAATTTCGCGAATTTTTTCCGAAGAACGCGGTCGAGTATTTCGTCAGCTACTACGACTACTACCAGCCAGAGGCCTATGTGCCGCAGCGCGATCTTTTCATCGAGAAGGATTCCGCCATCAACGAGCACATCGAGCAGATGCGGCTGTCGGCGACCAAAAGTGTGCTGGAGCGCCGCGACACGCTCATCGTCGCGACGGTCAGCGCGATTTACGGCATCGGCGCGCCCGAGGATTACACCCAGATGCGTTTCATCGCCCGCATCGGCGACAAAATGGGTCAGCGCGACGTGATTTCCCGGCTGATCCGGATGCAGTATTCACGCAACGACGCCGACTTTTCACGGGGCACTTTTCGGGTGCGCGGCGACGTGATCGATGTGTTTCCGGCCGAGCATTCCGAGCTGGCGATACGCATCGAGCTGTTCGACGACGAGATTGAGTCGCTGCAGCTGTTCGACCCGCTCACAGGGCGCATCCGGCAGAAGATCCCTCGCTTCGTGGTCTATCCGAAAAGCCACTACGTGACGCCGCGTGACAAGGTGATGACGGCGATCGACAGCATCAAGCTCGAACTTTCCGAACGGGTCGGCCAGTTTGTCGCCGACGGCAAGCTGGTCGAAGCGCAGCGCATCGAGCAGCGTACCCGGTTCGATCTGGAAATGCTGAGCGAGATCGGCCACTGCAAGGGCATCGAGAACTACACCCGCCACCTGAGCGGCGCGCCGCCGGGCTCGCCGCTTTCGACGCTGTGCGACTACCTGCCGAAGGACGCGGTGATGTTTCTCGACGAAAGCCACGTCATGATCGGCCAGCTCAACGCCATGTACAACGGCGACCGCTCGCGCAAGACCACGCTGGTGGAGTATGGCTTTCGCCTGCCCAGCGCGCTGGACAACCGGCCGCTCAAGTTCGAAGAGTTCGAGGCCAAGATGCGGCAGGCGATTTTTGTCTCGGCCACGCCGGCGGCCTACGAGCATGAGCATTCCGGGCAGGTGGTGGAGCAGCTGGTGCGGCCCACGGGGCTGGTCGATCCGCAGGTTGAAGTGCGCCCGGCGACCCATCAGGTCGATGATGTGCTGCAGGAAATCCGCATGCGCGTCGAGATCAACGAACGCGTGCTGATCACCACGCTGACCAAGCGGATGGCCGAGCAGCTGACCGACTATTTAAGCGAAAACGGCGTGAAAGTGCGCTATCTGCACAGCGACGTCGAAACCGTCGAGCGGGTTGAAATTTTGCGCGACCTGCGGCTGGGGGCTTTTGACGTGCTGGTCGGCATCAACCTGCTGCGCGAAGGGCTGGATATCCCGGAGGTTTCGCTGGTGGCGATTCTGGACGCCGACAAGGAAGGCTTTTTAAGGGCCGAGCGCAGCCTGATCCAGACCATCGGCCGCGCTGCGCGGAACCTGAACGGCCGCGCCATCTTGTATGCCGACCGGATGACCGATTCGATGACGCGGGCGATCGGCGAGACCGAGCGCCGCCGCAATCGGCAGATCGATTTCAATGCGCTGCACGGCATCACGCCGCGCAGCGTGGTCAAACGGATCAAGGATTTGATCGACGGCGTCTACAGCGAAAAGTCCGGCAAGGAAGCCGAGAAGATGGAAATGCGCAAGGCGCTGGTCGAGGACATGAGCGAGAAAGACGTTTCACGCGAAATCAAGCGGCTGGAAAAACAGATGATCGAACATGCGAAAAACCTCGAATTCGAGAAGGCCGCGCGAATTCGCGACCAGCTTCACATCCTGAAAGAACAGGCTTTCGGCGCGCCGGGAACCGACAACATCGAGCCAATCGGTTCGGCCGCCTGAATACACCTTCACAAAGTCGCCGCCACTGGCAAAAAACCCAGTGGCATGGTATACTTGAGCGAATTAGTCAAGAACTAAAAAAAGTCCTACGCAAGCCAGTTCACTGGAGTGGGCATGGAGGATCAGTTCCCCGCGAGCCACAAGCCTGTGGGGTCAAAACGACAGTCAAGCGCACACATGAAGGAGCTTGTTATGCGTCTCACGACCAAAGGCCGTTTTGCGGTCACCGCGATGATCGATTTGGGGCTGCGTCAAAACAGTGGCCCGGTCACGCTGGCGGCTATCAGCCAGCGCCAGCAGATTTCGCTGTCTTACCTTGAGCAATTGTTCGGCAAACTGCGCCGCCATGAACTGGTGGAGTCCACCCGCGGCCCGGGCGGGGGCTACACGCTTGGGCGCAAGGCGTCCGACATCACCGTCGCCGACATCATCGTTTCGGTCGATGAGCCAATCGACGCGACGCATTGCGGCGGCAAGGAAAATTGCCTGGGCGACGGCGGCCGCTGCATGACGCACGATCTCTGGGCTTCGCTGAACAGCCGCATGGTCGAGTTTCTGGCGTCAGTGAGCCTGCAAAAGCTGGTTGACGATCAGCTTGCCAAAGGCGTGCTCGTTGAAAGCGCGCCGCAGGTCAAGAAAGCGATTTTTGCGTCGCCCATCGTCAAGCCGCTGCGGGTCAATGCGCCCAACTCGGTTTTCGCCTTGGGCAACGCGTTTTCAAAACCCTGACGGACCCTGGCAGGCCGCCAACGACCGTAAATTTAAAGCCAGTATGGAAACACCTCATTTTCCGATTTACATGGACTACAGCGCGACCAATCCCTGCGATCCTCGGGTGGTGGACGCGATGGTTCCGTGGCTGCGCGAACACTTCGGCAACCCCGCCTCGCGCAGCCACGCATGGGGCTGGGAGGCCGAGGCCGCTGTCGAAAAGGCGCGCGAGCAGGTTGCTGCGCTGATCGGCGCCGATCCGCGTGAAATCGTCTGGACCAGCGGCGCTACGGAGTCGAACAATCTGGCGTTGAAGGGTGCGGCGCACTTCTACAAAACCAAGGGCAAGCACCTCGTCACGGTCAAGACCGAGCACAAGGCGGTGCTTGACACCTGCCGTGAGCTTGAGCGCCAAGGCTTCGAGGTGAGCTACCTGGACGTCCAGTCCGACGGCCTGCTTGATCTTGAGTTGCTGAAAGCGGCGCTCCGGCCCGACACGATTATGGTCAGCGTCATGTTTGTCAACAACGAAATCGGCGTTGTTCAGGACATTGCGGCCATCGGCGCCTTGTGCCGTCAAAAGGGCATTGTTTTTCATTCCGACGCCGCGCAAGCGACGGGCAGGGTGGACATTGACCTGCAGACATTGCCGGTCGATCTGATGAGCCTGACCTCGCACAAGACTTACGGCCCCAAGGGAATCGGCGCCCTTTACGTTCGCCGCAAGCCCCGCGTTCGCCTCGAAGCGCAAATGCATGGCGGCGGTCATGAACGCGGCATGCGATCGGGCACGCTGCCGACGCATCAGATCGTCGGCATGGGTGAGGCCTACCGTATTGCCAAAGCTGAAATGCATGAGGAAAACAGGCGTATCCGCGCCTTGCACGATCGCATGCTCGACGGTTTGAAGGATGTCGAAGAGGTATTTTTGAACGGCCACGCCGAAAAACGCGTGCCACACAACCTCAACATGAGTTTCAATTTTGTCGAAGGCGAATCGCTGATCATGGGCATCAAGGGCCTGGCAGTGTCGAGCGGCTCGGCTTGTACCTCGGCCAGCCTTGAGCCAAGCTACGTTCTGCGGGCCCTGGGCCGCAGCGACGAACTCGCGCACAGCAGTTTGCGCATGACGATCGGCCGCTGGACGACCGAGGAGGAAGTCGACTACGCCGTCAGGTCGATCAAGGAAAATGTCGCCAAGCTGCGCGATCTCTCGCCGCTGTGGGAAATGTTCAAGGACGGAGTCGATCTATCCACCATCCAGTGGGCGGCTCATTAAGGAAAATGGAACTCCCCCGAAGCAGCACGCGCTGCCTCCCCTCAAGGGGGCGACACCTGTGGTCCGGCAAAGCCGGTTCCACGATGTGGCTTGAAAAGAAACGAATTTAACGAAAGGAATTGATCATGGCTTATTCTGAAAAAGTGGTGGACCACTATGAAAATCCCCGCAACGTCGGTTCTTTCGAAAAGGGCGACGAAACGGTGGGCACCGGCATGGTCGGCGCGCCCGCGTGCGGCGACGTGATGAAGCTGCAAATCAAGGTGAACCCGGCGACGGGCGTTATCGAAGACGCGCGTTTCAAGACTTACGGTTGTGGTTCCGCGATTGCGTCGAGCTCGCTCGTCACCGAATGGGTCAAGGGCAAGACGCTCGACGAGGCCGCAGGCATCAAGAACAGCGCGATCGCCGAAGAGCTTGCGCTGCCGCCGGTCAAGATTCACTGCTCGATCTTGGCCGAAGACGCCATCAAGGCGGCCGTGAATGACTACCGGCTGAAGCACGTTCCCGCCGAAGTGGCGCACTGACCCTCCTGTTTGATTGCGAGCGATTGACATGTCCGTTACCCTTACCGACGCCGCAGCCCGCCACGTGACCCGCTACATCAGCAAGCGTGGCAAAGGGGTGGGCGTGCGCCTGGGCGTCAAGACAACAGGCTGTTCGGGCCTGGCGTACAAACTTGAATACGCCGACGACATCGCGCCTGAAGACGTGGTCTTTGAAGACAACGGCGTCAAAGTGCTGGTGGATCCGAAAAGCATGGCCTACATCGACGGCACGCAGCTCGACTTCGTGCGCGAGGGCCTGAACGAAGGCTTCAAATTCATCAATCCCAACGAGCGCGACCGCTGCGGCTGCGGCGAAAGCTTTCGCGTCTAACCGGGTTGTTTTCGGCTTCGTTTTTTTCAAGCGCGTCGATGCGCAACGCTTCCCGAAGCCGCCTTCACTGACTGTGCCGGCGGTTTTTTTATTCCGATGAACCTTCAATCCACCGACTTTGAACTTTTCGGCGTTCCCATGCGGTTTGCGCAGGACCGCGCACAGCTCGACACCCGCTGGAAAGAACTCCAGCGTGAGGCGCATCCGGACAAATTCGCCGCGCAGGGCGCCGCCGCACAGCGTGTGGCAATGCAGTGGTCGGTCCGGATCAACGAGGCATACCAGCGCCTCAAGGATCCGTTGCGCCGCGCCGGCTATTTGTGCGAATTGCTTGGTTCTCCGATCAATGCCGAGAGAAATACGGACATGCCGGCGGATTTCCTGATCCAGCAAATCGAGTGGCGAGAAGACCTCGACGAGGCCGAAACCGCCGATGATCTGGACAAAATAGCGCTGCGGGCCAGTCTCAGCCAGCGCAAGCAGCTATCAAAAATAGAGCAGATGCTGGATGTGGACCACGATTACGCGGCAGCGGCGCAGCAAGTGAGAAGCCTGATGTTCATCGAGCGTTTCGCCAGTGAAATCGATGCCCGCATCGACCAGCTGGAACAATAAACATTCCCTGAGAAACAAGCAAAAGTACAGCGCCATGGCACTCCTGCAATTATCCGAACCCGGCCAGACGCCGGATCCGCACCAGCGGCGCATCGCCATCGGCATCGACCTGGGCACCACCCATTCGCTCGTGGCCAGCGTGCGCAACGGTGTCTCCGAATGCCTGCCTGATGCACAAGGGCGCGTGCTCCTGCCCAGCGTCGTGCGTTATCTGGAAGGCGGGCGCACGCAGATCGGCTTCGATGCCCTGGCGGCGCAGGTGCGGGACCCGTGCAATACGATTTCGTCGGTCAAGCGACTGATGGGGCGCGGCATCGCCGACATCGGCAACCGTTCCCGAATGCCCTACCAGTTCATCGACAAACCCGGCATGGTGACGCTGCAAACCGTGGCGGGTGAAAAAAGTCCGGTCGAAGTCAGCGCCGAAATCCTCGCCTCGCTGCGCCAGCGCGCCGAAGACACTTTCGATGACGATATTTACGGCGCCGTGATCACCGTACCGGCGTATTTCGACGAAGCGCAGCGCCAGGCGACCAAGGACGCGGCGCAGCTGGCCGGCCTCAACGTGCTGCGGCTGATCAACGAGCCGACGGCGGCGGCGATCGCCTACGGCCTGGACAATGCGAGCGAAGGCGTTTTTGCGGTTTACGACCTCGGCGGCGGAACCTTCGACATTTCGATCCTGCGCCTGTCGCAGGGCGTGTTCGAGGTGGTATCCACCGGCGGCGACTCGGCGCTCGGCGGCGACGACTACGACCGGGCGCTGGTCGACTGGGTGCTGGCCAAGGCGGGCATTGCGGCCGATACGCTCACCGCGTCGGACAAGGCAAGTCTGCTGAAAGCGGCGCGTGAATGCAAAGAGGCGCTGTCCGCTGCGCCGTCCGCGCGGTTTTCCGTCCAGCTGTCCAAGCCGACGATCAATCTGGAAATGAAAGCCGATGATTTTGAGGCCACCTCCGCTTATCTCACGCAGCGCACGCTGGTGGCGGTGCGCAAGGCTTTGCGCGACGCCGCTCTGGCAAAGGATGAAGTGGCCGGGGTGGTGATGGTCGGCGGCTCGACGCGAATGCCGCAGGTGCACAAGGCGGTTGCCGGATTTTTCGGGCGCGAGCCGCTGGTCAACCTGAACCCCGACGAGGTCGTGGCCCTGGGCGCGGCTATTTCGGCCAACCAGCTGGCCGGCAACAACACTGGCGCGGATTTGCTGCTGCTCGACGTGATTCCGCTGTCGCTCGGAATCGAAACCATGGGCGGGCTGGTCGAGCGCATCGTTCCGCGCAACCAGACCATTCCGACGGCCATGGCGCAGGATTTCACCACTTACCAGGACGGCCAGACGGCGCTGGCGCTGCATGTGGTACAGGGTGAGCGCGACCTGGTGGCAGATTGCCGCAGCCTGGCGCGCTTCGAGTTGCGCGGCATTCCGCCGATGGTCGCCGGCGCGGCCCGTATCCGCGTGACGTTCACCGTCGACGCCGACGGCCTCCTTAGCGTCAATGCAAAAGAGCAAGTCAGCGGCGTCGAAGCGCGCATCGATGTCAAGCCGTCCTATGGCCTCTCGGACGAGGAAATCGCCCGGATGTTGCGGGAAAGCTTTTCGACCGCGCAGCAGGACATGAAGTCGCGCGCGCTGGCCGAGGCGCAGGTCGATGCGGACCGCATGATCCTGGCCACTCGAAGCGCTCTGGCCGTCGATTCGGATTTGCTGAGCGGCCTTGAGCTTGCACAGATCGAAACCCTGATGGCGGGCGTCGCCGCCGCGCGCGAAAACGGCGATGCGGCAACCATCGCAGCGGCGACGCAAGCCCTGGCCAAAGGCACGGAGTCATTTGCCGCGCAGCGGATGAACCGGGGCATTCGTCATGCTCTGTCCGGAAAAAACATCGAGTCGGTCTGAAAAACTTTGCCCGACTCCAACTAGCCCGATCGACACCATGCCCACCATCAAAATCCTGCCGCATCCCGAATACTGCCCCGAAGGCGCTGAAATCACCGCGCCCGCCGGCACCTCGATCTGCGAAGCAATGCTCGACAACAAGATCAACATCGAACATGCCTGCGACCTGAGCTGCGCCTGCACCACCTGCCATGTGATCGTGCGCGAAGGCTTCAACTCGCTCAATGAGCTCGACGAAAGCGAGGAAGACCTGCTCGACCGCGCCTGGGGGCTGGAGCCTAATTCTCGCTTGAGCTGCCAGGCGTTTTTGGCGCAGAGCGACGTGACGGTCGAGATTCCGAAATACTCGATCAACCACGCCAAGGAACTTCACTGACCGGCTGGACCGGCACCTGCAAGAATTAATCACACCATGCGCCAAATCGTACTGGACACTGAAACCACCGGGCTTTCCGCCGAAAGCGGCGACCGCATCATCGAAATCGGGTGTGTCGAGTTGCTCGGCCGCAAGCTCACCGGCAACAACCGGCATTTTTACCTGAACCCCGAGCGCGACAGCCATGAAGACGCGCTGAAGGTACACGGCATCAGCAACGATTTTTTAAAAGACAAGCCCAAGTTCGGCGCTATCGCGGATGAACTGCTTGACTATCTCGAGGGCGCGGAAATCATCATCCATAACGCCCCTTTCGACGTAAGTTTTTTGAACAGGGAACTCGAATTGATCGGCAGGGAGCCAATCGGGCGCCGCGTGGCCAAAATCATCGACAGTTTGATGATGGCCAAGGAAATGTTTCCCGGCAAGCGCAATTCGTTGAACGCGCTGTGTGACCGGCTGGAGGTCGACAATTCGGGCCGGATCCTGCACGGCGCCCTGCTCGATGCCGAGCTGCTGGCTGATGTCTACATCAACCTTACACGTGGCCAGAACAGCCTGATGATGGACGCGGATGGACAGGCGCGGGATGAAGGCGGCCACGCGCCTGTCGATCTTCGCGTCTTCACGCTGCCGGTACTTCTGGCCGAAGAGTGGGAAGTGGACGAGCATGAAAAAGTGCTTTCCACGCTGGACAAGGCAAGTCGCGGCAGGACCGTCTGGAGGCTCGAAAGCGGCTTATAATGTTAAGCTGACCATAGGGGCGGTTAGCTCAGGGGTAGAGCACTGCATTCACACTGCAGGGGTCGCAGGTTCGAAGCCTGCACCGCCCACCAGATTAGTCGTTATAAATCAAGGACTTACGAGAAATAGCAGGTCCTTTTTTTACGCCTGTTGTCGCCAGTACGCAACTTATACGCAACTGTGAGTTTTTGCAGGGTCTGAAAGTGCCTAATTTTTAAGCAGTTGGCATTAACGACAAAGCGAGTCCAGCACGCTCTATCCCGCCATACAGATAATAAAATTGACAAGTCGCAAGGTAGAAATAAACGCTTGTTCAAACCAAGGCGTTTGTTTCTGACACTTTCACCAGCGCGGCTGAATCAAACCTCGCAAACCGATGTAACCTACTTTCAGGCAACAAAAAACCCAGCGGGTTAGGCTGGGTGGTCGTGATGCGGTTGCCTTCACCCTTGTGTTGCATAGCCTAGATTGATGCTCATGGCGTGCTTGATCTTCATCAGCCCATACCGGCAAGCATCAGCCCCATGATCCGGCCCGGTGCTGTCCAGGTCTTCCACGCGCTTTTGATCCCGTGCCAGGTAAGGCAGGGTGTCCCAAAAGTAAGTGCAGGCGCGGCTGATATACAGGCCCGGCACGTCAGGCTTACCAGCGTCACCCATCAGGCGGCGCATCAGGTTCCATCCCGTGATGCGATCAGCCTTCTTTGCGGGCGTGAAGTAAACCTGCTTTCGGGCGAATTCCTCTGCAATACTGCCTGAGCTGTAACCCGCCTTGGCAAAGCACGCATCATCAGCCACGCCCTTGGCAGGCACGCCCCATTGCAGGCACAGCTCTGTGATGGCCTCTGCGGTCGTTGCGGCTGTCCAGTTCAGGCCCTTGTTCAGGTTGTCGCGTTGCACGGCTGCCAGCTCGTCCACCAGCACGATAGAGCCTCGCGGGTAGAACTTGCCCTCGTGAAAGTCACCAGGGCTTTGCGCCATGATGTAGGTGACGCTCGGGGCCGAACTCCCGAAGTCATGGGCCAGCCAGGTATCCCACTGCTCGGGCATGGCCGTCCAGGGGTCAACGGCGTTGCGGTGTTCGTCCAGGACTGACGCGAAGTAAGCGCCACGGTTCACAGCCCAGTCACCATACATCCAGGCGCGAAGCAATTCAGGGTCTGACGGGCAGGCGCTTTCTAACTGGTTGCGGTACTGCTCACGGTCAATGAACTGATTCTTGTCAAAGGTGGATGGCGCGTAAATCCAGGTGCGCTTTGACTTGTCTTCATTGAACGGTTTCCACGGCCCGGCCTGAAACACGTAGCGCTTGGCGATCCAGTGATGGCCAGGCCCGCCGGGGTTGGCAGCGATCACCACACGAATCGGAATCTCTTTCGAGCCGCGCAAGTTGGAACGCATGATGTCCAGCAGGTCAGGCTGTGCATACTGCCCGGCTTCGTCAATCAATAGCAGCGTGAAACTGCGCCCCTGATACTTGGCATAGTCGCCATGCGTTTCAAGCTGCCCCAGCTCGATATAACCGCCATTGGGGAGTTTCCAAATATGCTCCGTGCCGTTGTAGCGGGCTTCGGTGCCGTACACCATGCCGAACAGCTCACGGGTGACAAGCTCAAAATCTCGCAGGCCAGCGTAGCTTTTGCGGATGTAGAGCACGCGGGCGCGGTCGCCGTACTGCTCACAGTGACGCAAGGCCAGCAGCGCCAGGCCGTAGGACTTACCGCCACCACGACCGCCACCGGCGAACACGTCGAGTTCTTCAGGCGCGGCCAGCAGGTTTTGCTGAAAGTCGTTCAGTTCAATTGTCTGAGCCATTTTCGATCACCATGAATTTATCGAGCGGCATAGCGCCGGGGATGTTGAACGTGACGCTCACGCGGTTGGCTTGGCCTTCTTGCTGGCCTTCCTGATAACCGTGGCGGGCTTTCAGGAGGAACAGGGCAGGCACTACAGCCCCAGCCATAGCGGCTTCGTACAGCACGTTATGCAGGCTTGCGCGCTCCTTTTCCCGGCCTTCAGAGAAAGCGGCTTTCAGCTCGGGGCTTTCATCAAGCCAGCGTGCCAGCACGTCGAAGCTGGCACCCAGCGCCATTGCTACGCCGATCTTTGATGCGCCCGTGCTCGTGGCCAGGCGGATCACGTCAGCAGCGTCTGCGGGCGGTTCCTTGCGGGGTCTGCCAAGCTGCAGCTTGTTGCATTCAGGGACAACCCGGCCAGGTTCCAGCTCAGAAGTTTTTCTACGCATAGTAAAAACCGGGCACTAGGCCCGGCTCCGTGGTTACGCCAGTTTGTGAACCAAAAAGGCCAGGGGCACGTTTTTACGCAGCGCCACGCGATCCCAGTTCACGGCCAGGGCCAGCTCTGCGATGGTCGGCGAATCACCCGTTACGGTGGTTTCTTTCCACTGGAAACCCAACGGATGCATGGCCAGGTTCACGCGACTGTGCAGGATTTGCTGACCGCCACCATTACCCGCGCCGGGGACGTTTTCAATCTCACTGCCGGAGGCAATGCGCGGCTCGCTCATGCCGTAGCCGGCTGCACCAGGCCCGAACAACACGGTGGTGTAGTTTCCGGTCGCAACGGGCAGGCCGTCATCAACCAAAATTGCCAGGCCCCGGAACGTCTGAATGAAGCCCCCTTGACTATCCGGCAGGGTCGCGATCAGGTCGGCCTTCAATGCGGCCTTGTATGTGGCAGAGTGCATACCGACTGCGGTCAGGTCGCGCATACCATCGCCCAACAAGGCGGCGGTATCTATCACGGCCCCTGCGCTGAAGTTCGCCAGCGCGCCAACAGCGGCAGATATGTTGTTCACCATGTCGCTGGCATCATTCGCCACGTTGTCGGCCATGATCCCTTGCAGGGACGCTACAAGGCGGCGCTGTGCCTGCCGACTCCAGTACGCTGCGGCGCGGTCTTGAATGCGCGTCAGGGCGTTGTCGCCGCTCAGCTCGCTAGCCAAATTCATGGCGGCCCAGGACGAATGCAGGAAGGACTTGCGCACGATCTGCTTGCCGCTCGATAGCTTGCGCGGTACAGCCAGAATTGCCGGGTCGTCGTTGGCAATGTTGGCTTCGTCGTCTGCCAGGTCTTTCCAGAAAGGCACACTGAAGGAATCGGCGCCGGCCTTCAGTTGGGCGTCAATCGCGGCATTGCGTGCGACGATCCCGCTTGTGACAAGTGCGGATTTTTCAATCGAGTTTTCGACGATGTAGGAGGTGAATTGTGCGGGGACGATAACGTCCGCGATCTGAGTTGTTGCCATGATGTTGGCCTTTCAAAAACAGTTGATGTTTTCGTGGCCGGCGTTACCGTGCAACGTTTGGCGTGTGACGCCTTGAGGGATGACTGTCACCCAGGCGTGACCCGGATGACAGTGGTTTGATTTTAAGCGGTTCCGGCCATTAACGCAACTGAGTTGCAGTTATCGAAGGCCGAATGCAGGTGGTGCGACTTTAGCGGGTTCGCTCGGTGCGTTTGCTGGTGCCGGGCGGTGTGCCGTGGTGTTGCCAGGTGCGCCAGTCCCGACGGCTTTATGCAGCAGCGCCGCCGGGGAGTCTGCAACTTCACCCAAACCATCGCGCACCCAGGCGAACATGCTATCGGCGGTCAGCTCCACCGGCATGGTGGTGCTCGTGGTGTCCTTGTTCTTGCGTTCCCATGCCAGCGGCTCACCGGCTTTGTTTTTGAGGACAGCTTTACCGTCGTCGTCAACATCAACATCCATATGTTCGCGCAAAATCTTTTCCATCAATCCGGGATGTGGCGTGATTCCCTTCACAGCGGCCTTGAACGGGTCTTCAGCGCGGAACTGGCGCAGCTTGGCACTGGTATCGCTGTGCTTGGCTTTTTCGCCTTCCAGCGCGTTCTGAGCGGTCGCCAGTTCTTCCTGCGCTTGCTTCAATTTTGCCAGCAGCTCCTTATTTTTCGCCAGCAGCGCGACGGGGTTTTTAACTTCGGTGTCGTGGACTTCGGGGATGGTGTTTTCAGTGGTCATGGTGTGGTCTTTCAGAAAATGGAGTTAATCAAGGTTTTCGGTTGCGCGGTCAGGACGCTGGTAATCAGCATCTCGGTCAAGACGAAAGTGCCTCCTTCTTTGTTGCGGCCCAGGCTCGTTTTCAGCGGCCCGGCCACGGATACCGGCATACCGAACGCCAGGGCTTGCAATTCGCGCTTGACGCGGCCACGCCGGGCAGTGAACTGGATCAGCCGGTCACCATCCAGGACGATCCTGCCGTGCAGGTGGTCGCCTTCTTCGCGGTGGTGGATCAGGATGCCGGTCGCCAGTGCGGTAAGTTCATTCATGATTTTGCTTTCGGGTAGGTTTGCTGGAAGTGGGTCTGGAGGTCAGCACGCAGGTGCTGGGGGGTGTTGAGGCAGTCGAGCCGCATCTCCTTGCGGGCTGCGTCGGTGTCGCCGTGGTGGTCGCAGGCACGCATGGCGGCTTCAATCAAGGCGGTGGTGGTGACGTGGGCATCTTGCAAGAACTGGATCAGCTCGGGCTTGTGCTGACGCAGTTGAGGGACAAGCTCGGTCAGCGCCTCGGCATTGCCGCTGGCCTTGACCTTGCCGTCGATCAAGCGAAGCTCCACGCCTGCAGCGCCTGCCTGCCGAATAAGTGTTTGCGCGCTCATAGTTCGACCTCGACAAACGCTCTGACACTTTGCGCGGGTTGGCTGGGTGAAACCTTCATAACCGATGTAACCGATTTCGCCAGCCACTTTTCGGCGCTTGTCGTGCCGGATGCGCGCTCAAACCTCAAACCGTCAACGATGCGGCCTTGATGCCGGGAGATCCACCTCCCAAGTCGTCGGCGGTTGATTTCGCCGCGCTCCTCAGCCACTTCGCGTAGAACTTCGTGCAGTTCGTCATTGCCGAATGTGTTGGTTTTGTCCACAGCATCGCGAATCATGGCCGGGACGTTGCCGAATGCGCCGCGCCAGGTGTGCAGTAGCCTGCCCAAAGTTTCACGGTCGGGGTCTTGCGCCAGTTGCTCGAAAACCCGCTCCGCAGGGTCTGCCATGCCCAGCCACAATAAAGGCTGTCGAACCCATGCGCTCCACTGGCTGTAACTTGCAAGGGGTTTGCATGTTGTCATTGGACTGCCTGCCGTGACCCATGCCCGAATGATCGTGAGTGCCAAGCTGACATAACGCTCGCGGCCTGCCCGAACGGTAGCCAGCGGGTCGCCCCTGAATTGCCGGGTTGCAGGCGTTTCGACCTTTGGGTCAAGAGCGATTGTTATGCAGCGCCGCGCCATATCTCGCACAGCGTCAACGTTATTCCCGCTCGACAAAAACAGCGTCCGCGTGCCCACCGTAGCGGTTTTGGATACGCCCAAAATACGCCCGGTCAGGTGCTCCTCAGTAAGCGCGCTGCAGAGACTTTTGAACGGTATCAAGTCGCTGGTCAGGTTGTCGAAAATAACGCAGGCAGGGGCTTCGAGCAGGCAGGACAGCAGCAGCTTTTGCGCCTCCTCCTCGGATGATGGAAACGCCACGGCTGACGGTACGGTCGGACTAGCGAACGCTGCAATGATGCCGGACAGATAGCTTTTGCCGGATGCAATTTGCGGTGCCTTGATATGACACATCGGCGCGGTAGGCAAGCTCGGGCGGACGGTCGCTGTCAACATGCCAGCCACTGCAGCGGTTTCGTCGTTTTCGCCTGCAAAGTCGAACTCTGTCAGCAGCGCCCGCAATTCAGCCAGCGCCGCTTCCGCATCGGCGCGGGTAGGCTTGGCCGGGACGTTGAACAGACGTGCATCAAATACACCGAACAACCCGGTTGGCTCGTCGAATCCGGCCTCGGTCACTAGCGAAGCATCAGCCCGCAGGTGTGGCTGTCGTGCGATGCCAGAAAGCGCGGGCAGGTGGTTGTACACCTCGCTGTCGAATAGGACGCCTATGTGACGCTGGGGGGGGTCGCAAACAACATCATCATCGGCGCGGGCGTCGTAACGTGTCCAAACAGCAGCGCCGGACAGCGCGCGCAATAGCGCAGGCTGGGAAACGGGCTTGATGGTGGTCGCGCCGCTTTCAGGCTCGGTATGAACCGCCACAATCAAACCGCCACGCTGGTAATAACGCTTTGTGTCAGCCAGCAGCAGTTCGCCAGCGTCAACGATGCGATCCAATTCGCCTGCCTCGACCTTAATTGTGGGTTTGTGCTTGGCCTGCCTGAAAGTCACCGACAAGAAAGTCAGCAGCGCGCCGATGCGGTGCTGGTCGCTGTGCCCGTGCTGACATTTATAACCGCCCACCGGGTAGAGGTCGGACGGCTCAAAATAGGCTGAACCATGATCTACTGAATCAGTGTGCTCATGCAGCCACGGACAAGTAATGTCATGCCTGCCGCTGCCAAGTGGCGACTTGTACAGCCCACGGGTTTTAAGCGCGGTGATGACCTCGTTTTCGTCAGCCCGTGGTGTGTAAACATCATCCTCGACGTGGCGCGCTGTAGCCTTTGTCCGGGTCTTTCTGGTTTCTGTCGGTGGTGCCAATTCCAGCCGGTTCACGATCTCCTCGACGGTGTAGCGCCGGTCGGGGTGCCATTCGACAAGGCGACATTGAAACGCCGGGTCTGACTTGCCATTACTCGCTGCAGGCAGACGGCCATAACGCGTTGCAGGCGACTTTGCGCCGGGGTCGCACAGCCCAGCCTCGACCATGCTCTGATTTAAGCCCTTGACGGCATTCAGGTCGGTTTGCGGCTCGGTGAACAGATAGCCAGCCTGAAAGTTTCCCGGACTGGTTTCGATCACATAAGACGGCGGGCAGGCTTCGAGCCTTTCGAGCGGTAGCGCCTTGGTGCCCAGGTCATCAAGCATCACGCCATAAAGCGCTGCACAGTCTTTCTCGCGGCGGTGGTAGCCATCGGCGGCAGGCTGATAAACCGCCAGGCTGAAATACCAATTGTGGGTGTCGTTGTCGGTGCCGGTTTTGCCAGCTCGCCATGCTTCGCCCCCCCAGGCTTTGCGTTCTTTCGGCTTACCGGCGAAGCCCAGGACGAACGGGCGAAGCGGCTCGGCCAGGTCAGGGAAAATCGCCGTCAGGAACTGCTCGTTCGTGATGACCGAATAGGTTACATCGGTTAAATCGGTTTGGTTTTGCCCGTTGGCTGAAAGTGTCAGATTCATTTTGCGCCCCCGATCTGGGTCAGGAACGCCTGTACGTCATGCCAGTGATTGAAAGACCGGCATTGCCCCCAGCGGCCCACCAGATAGGTAACCCGGCCATCATCGGCGCGGTAGCTGCGGTGCAGGGTGTGGCCTTTTATGGCGAATTGAGCGGCCATCGTGGCGAAGCTCTTTTCAGTTTCGCCGTTCGGTGCGACAATTGCGCTTTCTGTGTTTTGATCTACGAACTGCCCACCTGCCAGTGGGCATTCGCTTTTGTGGGTGCCGCTCATTGGGTCACCTCCCGCGCTTCAAGCCAGGAATCGATCACGTCTGAGCGCCAGCCTACGGCTTTTGCGGTAAGGCGATGTGTAGGACGCGGGAATTCGTTGCGCGCCATCATTGCGTAAATGGCGGAACGGGATAGCCCGGTTTTCTGTTCGACGGCGGGTCGTCTGAGTATGGTTACAGCGTTCACTGCAAGCCCTTTCTAAAAAGATTGGTACTTGCTTGCTGCTATCCAGAAATGAAAAAGGGCGACAGCAAGCATTCGCTTGCGCCGCCCCTTCAGGTGCCATTCGGTGATTCCTTCTACAGAGGGCACTGCCCACCCCTTAGGGGTCTAGCTGTAGTATCTACGTCACCGGCTACATTCGCGCATCATACCATAACGTTCCTCAGTGTGTGAATATTTCTGATATTTTTTTAAATCATTGCTACAGCATCAAGCCTTGCGCGTGTCTGAGCATGGCGTAAATGCCCGTAATGCTTGTCGATCATGGTGGTGGACGTGCCAGCCAGCCGGGCAACTAGAAACGTGTCCACGCCCCCGGCGATCATCTCGCTGATGGCTACATGGCGAAGGGTATACATCACCACGCCGTCGGGGAGCTTTGCCGCCCTTGCCGCGTCTCTGAACTTCTTTTTCCATGAGTCCTTATTCCAGCGATTGCCGAATGTGTCGGTCAGCAGCGGCGCGCCGGGCAGACTGTTTCGGGTTTGAGTCTTCAGGAACTCCGTCGCCGTCGTGGACAGCGTTACAAGGCGTGTGCCGGTCTTGCCGGTCAATGTGATGGTGCCTTGATCCTTGTTGAAGTCGCCAGCGTTGGCATTCGCTATTTCACCGGGTCGCACTGCGGTAAGTAAAAGAGTTCTGACCAATGCAGCCAGGTCAACATCACAGTGGGCGAGTAGGGCGTTGCGTTCGTCTGAGGTCAGGTCGCCCGTGCGTCGTTTATTGGCCTTGCGGTACGGTGCAACGGTCTTCCATCCCGCATCGGTCACAACCGATCTATCTTTCAAAGCCATGTTCAAGGCGGCTTTCACTTCAGCCAGATTGCGGTTTGCCGTATTTTTGGAGCGGCGCATATCGTCTTCGTCGCCGTCTTCGTTCAATTGAGCCTGCAGCCAGGCGCGCAGGTGTGTGGTGCGCAGCTTGTCCATCTGCATCATGCCAAGGGGCTTGCCGTACACCAGACGATTGAAGCGGCCCTCAACATCGGCGGCGCTGGCTTTGCTGTTCTCAGTTCTTTTGTGGTCAACCCAGGCCCGGCAAACTTGTTCTACGGTAATGGCTTTGTGGGTTATGCCCAGGTCAACGGCACCGGCCCATGCTTCGGTCAGCTTGACGGCTTCGTCGTACCCGGACAGCGTGCCCAGCGAACGGAACTCATAGCTTTTTGTCCCATCCTTCAAGCGCCGGGCGATCCATGATCCATCCCCTTCCTCGGTGCGGCGGTAGCCCAGGTAAACCCCGATTCTCAGGCAGTGAAAGTATGGATTGCGGCGCGGTTCCAGTGCTGCCCGTGCTGACGCGCTCTTGAGGTTGACCGCCATGATTCGCCCTTTCCAGTAGGTTACATCGGTTAAATCGGGTTGCGTCCGCCATGCTGGTGAAAGTGTCAGGCTTCGCGCCTTGTTCCTGCAGTAGTTTGGTACGCAACTCAGTACGCAACTATTATACGGCACATCGTGGAACGTTGAGGAATTAAATTCGTTATAAATCAATGACTTAACGAACATAGTGGAACGTAAAAGAACCATGTTCCTGCATTCACACTGCAGGGGTCGGAGGTTCGAAGCCTCCACCGCCCACCACTCTAAAACAAAAAAAGCCAGGCGACAGACTTGGCTTTTCGCTTTTCGCGTCCGGTAATCTCGGCGGACGCCAGTCGTCAAAGCACCTCGCTTGCGAAATCGGCCAGGCGCGAGCGCTCGCCACGCGCCAGCGTGATGTGGCCGCCGTGCGGCCAGCCCTTGAAGCGATCGACCGCGAAGGTCATGCCCGAGGAGCCCTCGGTCAGGTAGGGCGTGTCGATCTGCGCCAGGTTTCCCATGCAGACGATTTTCGTACCCGGCCCGGCGCGTGTGATTAGCGTCTTCATCTGCTTTGGCGTCAGGTTTTGCGCCTCGTCGATGATGACGTATTTGTTCAGAAACGTCCGGCCGCGCATGAAGTTCATGCTTTTGACTTTGATGCGCGAGCGAATCAATTCGTTCGTCGCGGCGCGTCCCCATTCGCCCGAGCCGCCGTCGGTCTTGCCGAGCACTTCCAGGTTGTCGTCGAGCGCGCCCATCCAGGGCCCCATTTTTTCCTCTTCAGTGCCTGGCAGGAAACCGATGTCCTCGCCCACCGACACCGTGGCGCGCGTCATGATGATCTCGGTGTAGCGGCGGTCGTCGAGCACCTGCGTCAGACCGCTGGCCAGCGCCATCAGCGTCTTGCCAGTTCCCGCCGTCCCGGCGAGCGTGACGAAGTCGACCTCCGGGTCCATCAAGAGGTTCATGGCGAAGTTCTGCTCGCGGTTGCGCATCGTCACGCCCCAGATCGAGTTCTTCAGATGGGTGTAGTCCTTCAGCGTCTTCAGCACGGCGGTCTTGGCCTGTATTTCGGACACGCGCGCATAGAGCGGCGGCTCACCCGGCGACTCGAAGAAAACGAACTGGTTGATCAGCAGGCTGGACACGATCGGCCCGGTGATGCGGTAGAAGGTGTGAATGCCGTGCTGCCAGCTTTCGACCGTCTTGCTCTGGCGTGTCCAGAAGTCAGGCGGCAGTGCCAGTGAGCCCGAATACAGCAGGTCGCCGTCTTCGAGCACTTTGTCGTTCTGATAGTCCTCCGCATCCAGCCCCAGCGCGCGCGCCTTCACGCGCATGTTGATGTCCTTGGACACCAGTACCACTTCGCGCGGCGCGTGTTCCCTGCGCAGCGCCTCGACCACGCCCAAAATGTTGTTGTCGGCCTTCCCCTGCGGGAGACTTACCGGCAGCGAATAGTCCAGAACCCGGGTCTGGAAAAAAAGCGCGCCGCCCGCTTCGGGATGGCCGGTCGCAGCCAGTTTCAGGCCTTTCACGATATCGGCGCCTTCGGTGCCGGCCAGCGCGTCCAGCGTGCGGCTGGTCTGGCGGGCGTTGCGCGCCACCTCGGTCATGCCTTTTTTATGGCCGTCGAGTTCTTCGAGAACGATCATCGGCAAAAAGATGTCGTGCTCTTCGAAGCGGAAGAGGCACATCGGGTCGTGCATCAAAACGTTTGTGTCGAGAACAAACAGCTTGATTTGTCCCGCAGGGCGTGGCTTTTTGGATTTCAGCGCGGGTTTGGCCACCGGAACGCTCTCTTTTTTATAGCTGCCAACGTCCGTGTGCAGAGTGAAGCGGTCGTTTTTTCCCATAAATGCGGAGGGATGATCGTTTCCGCTCGCCGTGTCGCCCTCGGGCATGCCCACGACCGGAAAATTTTGAACGGGCTCGGCGCGGGCTGATTTGCGCGCCGGCCTCGCGGGTGAGCGGGCCGGCGCATTGATGGCATCGGCGGGCAGCAGCGCTGCGCGTTTGGTTGGGGCAGGGGGCAGGGGCATATCGCTTGAAACTTTCGAAATGTGGTGCGGAAATTAAAAAGCCGCCCGGATGCTGGGCGGCTTATTTTTTGAGCGGGGTTGCTAAGGCCAGGGGCATGCCTTCATTATCCACAACGGGGCCGCAGGTCGCCCACGGGCAAGGGCCGCTCGAATCAGGCTTCCTTTTTCAGCCCTTTAACCGCTTTCAGCACTTCATCGACATGACCGGGAACCTTGAGTCCGCGCCACTCATCCTTCAGCAAGCCGTCGGCGCCGACAAGAAAAGTGCTGCGTTCGATGCCTTTGACTTTTTTGCCGTACATGATCTTGTTCTTGACGACGCCAAACATGTGGCACATCTTTTCCTCGGTGTCGGCGATCAGCTCGAACGGAAGCTCGAGCTTCGATTTGAACTCGTCATGCGACTTCATGTTGTCGCGGGAAACGCCAAAGACAGTGGCGCCCGCCTTCACGAAGTCCTTGTAGTGGTCACGAAACTGCATGGCTTCGGTTGTGCATCCCGGAGTGTTGTCTTTAGGATAGAAAAAAAGCACCACTACCTTGCCAAGGTGCGTCTGGTTTGAAACTTTGAGACCGCCGGTTGCCAGGGCTTCAAATTCGGGAAGAGCTTTGTTAACGACGACTGCCATACTGAAGTGACCCTGACAAAAGTGGTTGTAGTGATGAGTCGCGGCGCCAGGCGCCAAGCCCGTGGAAAGCGCCGAATTCGACGCCAAATGCAACCTTAGATTTTACCCGAAACAAAAGGTGTTTCATGACTGCGACGCCTGCGGCTCGACGACCAGCGCGGCAACGACATGACGCCCCTCGCCAGCCAGGATGTTGTAGGTGCGGCAGGCGGCCAGCGTGTCCATGGTCTCCAGGCCAATCCGCGCCTCCATCAAGGCGCGCAGAAGCATCGGGGATGGAAAACGCAGGCGCGAGCCACTGCCGAAAATTACCAATTCCGGCTTCATCGCCGCCAGCGCCTCAAAATGGCTGGCGCCGAGGTCCTCGAAGCGTGCGCAATTCCAGGCGAATTTTTCGCCCCTGGAGCCGATGACGACGCTGTAGTCGATGCGTTCGGCGACACCGTTGTTGCCAAGGCCGACCCAGCCGGCGCCATAGGCAAGAATGGACTGGACGTCGTAGCGATCGGGTTGAAGTTTCATGCGGGATCACACTTCCGGGTTTGCCGAGGGCTCACCCGGCCTGGCGCGGCGCCATCCGCCGGCAGGTGGAAATCGGCTTTTTATGTGGTCAAATTATAAGTTCCGTCCGGATTCAGCAGCCGCGGCGGCGGCCGGCGTCGGTTTTAAAGCTTGGCGCTGCACGGCGCCAACGTTGGCATTGCCAAGACACCAAAAAAAGCGAAAAAGCGTTATGAAACCGATCATCAAGTCCGCCAAGCTCGCCAATGTGCTCTATGACATCCGCGGCCCCATCATGGACGCGGCCAAGCAGATGGAGGAAGAAGGCCAGAAGCTCATCAAGCTCAACATCGGCAACCTGGCGGTCTTTGGCTTCGACGCGCCCGAAGAGGTGCAGCAGGACATGATCCGCAACCTGCCGGCGTCAAGCGGTTATTCAGACAGCAAAGGCATCTTCGCGGCGCGCAAGGCTGTGATGCACGAGACGCAAAAGCAAGGCATCAAAGGCGTGACGCTGGACGACATCTACCTCGGTAACGGCGCCAGCGAGTTGATCTCTATGGCGACCAACGCCTTGCTCGACAACGGCGACGAGCTGCTGCTGCCGTCGCCGGACTATCCGCTCTGGACGGCGTCGGTTAGCCTGGCGGGCGGAACGCCGGTCCACTACGTCTGCGACGAAGCCAACGGCTGGATGCCCGACCTGGACGACGTTCGCGCCAGGATCACGCCGCGAACCAAAGGCATCGTCGTCATCAATCCCAACAACCCGACCGGCGCCTTGTATTCCGATGAGCTGCTCAAAGGCATTGTCGACATCGCGCGGGCGAACAACCTGGTGATCCTGGCCGACGAGGTCTATGACAAGGTTCTTTACGATGGCGTTCGGCACACGGCGCTCGCCAGCCTGTCGACCGACGTGCTGACGCTGACCTTCAATTCCCTGTCCAAGAGCTACCGCTCCTGCGGCTACCGCGCTGGCTGGCTGGTGGTGTCGGGGCCGAAGAAAATGGCGCTTGACTACATCGAGGGCCTGAACATGCTGGCCAATATGAAGCTGTGCTCGAACGTGCCCGGCCAGTGGGCGATCCAGACCGCGCTTGGCGGCTACCAAAGCATCAACGATCTGACCTGCGAGGGTGGGCGACTGCGGCGCCAGCGCGACCTGGCCTACGAGCTGATCACCGCGATTCCGGGCGTCAGCTGCGTCAAGCCCAGCGCGGCGCTGTACATGTTTCCCCGGCTCGATCCCGAGGTCTACCCGATCAAGGACGACCGACAATTTTTCCTGGAACTGCTCAAGGAAACCAAGGTCATGCTGGTGCAGGGAACTGGCTTCAACTGGGCCGCGCCCGACCATTTCCGCATCGTCTTTCTGCCGCACGAGGAAGACCTTCGCGAAGCGATCAGCCGCATTGCCAAATTCCTCGAAAGCTACCGCAACAAGCTGGTCTGACTACAGCGAATCAGCAACCATGCCCTCACAGACTTCAGGACTTCAGGTGACACCCAAAACGACGACAACATACAACATGAGCCCGATCCGGGTCGGCCTTCTGGGCATTGGCACCGTGGGCGGCGGCACTTTCAATGTGCTCAGGCGCAACCAGGAAGAGATTCGACGCCGCACCGGCCGCGGCATCGAAATCACCATGGTCGCCGACCTGGATGTGGCGCGCGCCCGGGCGCTGGTCGGCGACGGCGTTCAGGTCGTCGATGACGCACGTCAGGTCGTCGCCAGCGCCAACATCGACATCGTGGTCGAGCTCATCGGCGGCTACGGCATTGCGAAGGCGCTAGTGCTCGAAGCGATCGAGTCCGGCAAGCATGTGGTGACTGCCAACAAGGCCTTGCTCGCTGTCAATGGCACCGAGATTTTCGCAGCCGCCCACCGCAAGGGCGTCATGGTGGCGTTCGAGGCAGCGGTGGCCGGCGGAATTCCCATCATCAAGGCCTTGCGCGAAGGCCTGAGCGCCAATTCGATTCAGTGGATCGCCGGCATCATCAACGGAACGACCAACTTCATTCTTTCCGAGATGCGCGACAAGGGCCTGGATTTCGCCGTGGTCCTGAAGGAAGCGCAGCGCCTGGGCTATGCCGAGGCCGACCCGACCTTCGACATCGAAGGCGTTGACGCGGCGCACAAGGCAACGCTGATGAGCGCGATCGCGTTCGGTATTCCGGTTCAGTTCGAGAAGGCGTATGTCGAGGGCATCACGGCGCTGGCGGCGCAGGACATCCGCTATGCGGAGCAACTCGGCTACCGCATCAAGCTATTGGGAATCACGAAGCGCACCGCCGGCGGCATCGAGCTGCGAGTGCATCCGGCCCTGGTGCCGGCCAAGCGGCTGATCGCCAATGTCGAGGGCGCGATGAACGCGGTCATGGTGCATGGCGACGCGGTCGGCACGACGCTGTACTACGGCAAGGGCGCGGGCAGCGAGCCGACCGCCAGCGCGGTGATCGCCGACCTGATCGATATCGCCCGACTGCACACCGCCGACCCGGAACACCGAGTGCCGCACCTGGCGTTCCAGCCGGGCGAGATGAGCGACCTGGCGATCGTGCCGATGTCGGAGATCGTCACCAGCTACTACCTGCGCCTGAATGTCGCCGACAAGGCGGGCGTGCTGGCCAATGTGACCGGCATCCTGGCGTCGCTCGGCATCAGCATCGACGCGGTGCTGCAGCGCGAGGCCGACGAGGTGGGCGGGGAGGGCGCAACTCAAACCGATTTGATCATCCTGACACATGATTGCGTCGAGGCGCGCATGAACGAAGCGCTGGCGCAGATGCAGGCGCTGCCGACGGTGCTGGCGCCGATTGTGCGGCTGCGCAAGGAAGAGCTGGTCTGATCGCCAAGCTGGCTACAATAGTATTACCAATTAAAGTAATACCAAGGAGAAGGTATGGCGTATGCACTTACCGTTAAGAGCCAGGTCACTGTGCCAAAAGCGATTCGCCGGCATTTGAAAGTTGCGCCTGGCCAATTGGTGGATTACGAGCCGCTGCCAGACGGCAGTGTCCGCATGTTTTCTGTTCGGGCGCCCGCGGGTGAAAATCCATTCCTCAAGTTCATTGGCATCGGTGTCTCTGGAATGACGACCGAGGAAATCTTGCGTGAAACACGTGGTGAAGATGCGATGCGATGATTTTGGTGGACAGCAGCGTATTGATAGATGTGATTGAAGCCAAACCGGTTTGGGTTGACTGGAGCGCCCGGCACCTTCACGAGTGCGCGCAACGGGCGCCGCTGGGCATCAATTTCGTTATCTATGCCGAAATCTCTTGTGCCTTCAGAGCCGCAGGCGACCTTGACAACTTTCTCAAGGACGCCGATATTTTGGTGGCGAACATTCCTGTTTATGCGGCTTTTCAAGCAGCGCGTGCGCACACCGCCTATCGGGCCGCAGGCGGAACCCGTGGCTCTACCTTGCCAGATTTTTTTATCGGTGCGCATGCCGATGTGCTGGGTATCGAGTTAATCACCCGGGACCCGAAGCGAATCCGCACTTACTTTCCTGAAGTGAAATTGATTTCTCCCGCATGAATTACCTTTCCACCCGAGGCGATCCAACGTCGCGAAAATTCTGTTCCATCCTGCTTGAAGGCCTGGCCCCGGATGGCGGCCTGTACTTGCCCGAGCATTACCCGCAGGTCGATGCCGCAACCCTGGAAAAATGGCGCGGCTTGTCCTATGCCGACCTGGCATTTGAAATCCTGTCGCTCTATATCGACGACATTCCCACCGCCGACCTGAAAGCGATCTGCGCCAGAACCTACACCGAAGAAGTGTTCGGCAGCAAGGAAATCGTACCGCTGCGCCCGCTGGAGCACGGCTTGTACCTCGAAGCGTTGTCCAATGGCCCGACGCTGGCGTTCAAGGACATGGCGATGCAGCTGCTCGGCAACCTGTTCGAGTACGAGCTGGCGCGCCGCGGCGAGGAGCTCAACATCCTGGGCGCCACCAGCGGCGACACCGGCAGCGCCGCCGAATATGCGATGCGCGGCAAGAAAGGCATCCGCGTCTTCATGCTGTCGCCCAACGGCCGCATGAGTCCGTTCCAGCAGGCGCAAATGTTCAGCCTGCAGGATGAAAACATCCACAACATCACGATCGACGGCGTGTTCGACGACTGCCAGGACATCGTCAAGGCGGTGTCCAATGATCTGGCGTTCAAGCGCCAGTACAAGATCGGCACGGTCAATTCGATCAACTGGGCGCGGTTAATGGCGCAGGTGGTTTATTACTTCGCGGGATACTTTCAGGTGACCGGGGGCGGGGCCAGCCCTCACCCCAGCCCTCTCCCAACGGGAGAGGGAGAAATACCGGGCGCCTCGTCTTCGCTCCCTCTCCCCCTGGGAGAGGGCAGGGGTGAGGGCTCCCCGCTCCCCAAGGTCAGCTTTGCCGTGCCTTCCGGGAATTTCGGCAACATCTGCGCCGGCCATGTGGCGCGCATGATGGGCTTGCCGATCGACAGGCTGGTTGTCGCGACCAACGAAAACGATGTGCTCGACGAATTCTTTCGCACCGGTGTCTACCGGGTGCGAAGCGGCGCCGACACGCATGAAACCTCCAGCCCGTCGATGGATATTTCCAAGGCGTCGAACTTCGAGCGTTTCGCCTTCGACCTGCTGGGCCGCGATGGCGACCGGACGCGGTCGCTGTTTCACGACCAGCTCGCGCGCCTCGGCAGTTTCAACCTGGGCGACGATCCGGTTTTCCGCGCAGCGTCGGCGCAGTTCGGCTTTGTCAGCGGCAAAAGCACGCATGCCGACCGGCTGGCGACGATCAGGGACACCTGGCGGCGCTTTGGCACCATCATCGACACCCATACCGCCGATGGCGTGAAGGTGGCGCGCCAGTACCTCGCGCCCGGCGTGCCGATGATCGTGCTGGAAACCGCTCTGCCGATCAAGTTCGCCTCGACGATCGTGGAGGCGCTCGGCCAGCCGCCGGCGCGGCCGCCGCGTTTCGACGGCATCGAAGCCTTGCCACGGCGCGTCAAGCTGCTGCCTGCCGATGCGGGGGCCATCCAGCGCTACATCACTGAAAATGTGCATTAAATTGGCTTCCAGCGCTTGCTGGGTGTGCGCTGGCAGCTATTTATTCGATAGCAGAACGCTTTTCAGGGTGAGCGGGCAATGAACGTCGTCGGCTTCGCTGGTTATTCAGGGTCGGGAAAGACGACCCTGGTCGAAAAGCTGATTCCGGCGCTCAAGCTGCGCGGCCTGCGGGTGTCGGTCGTCAAGCATGCGCACCACAGCTTCGACATCGACCGGCCGGGCAAGGACACGCATCGCCACCGCGAGGCCGGCGCCTTCGAGGTCGTTGTCGCGTCGCAAAACCGGCTGGCGCTGATGCGCGAGTTCGAGCGGCCGTCGCGGCTGTCGGTGCACCAGCTGATCGCCGAACTGTACGAGGGGGTTGACTGGGTGCTGGTCGAGGGCTTCAAACACAGCGATTTGCTCAAGATCGAAGTCTGGCGGGCGGCGTCGGGCCAGCCCACACGCTACCGGGAAGACGATTTCGTTGTCGCCATCGCCACCGATTCGCCAGCGCAGTTGCCGGAAGCGACCTTGCGTCCGGTGCTGGATTTGAACGATGCCGACGCCGTGGCCGATTTCCTGGTCAAAAATCAGCATCGCTTTCATTATTCGTTTGAAGACCGGCCCGGCTAAGCTGGTTTTGCATCGCCCAATCTCTCGCCATGCGTTCAGTTTCACCTTCCTCGCCCCCTGAAGCGCCCAAGCGGCCGGAACGCGCGCCGATGAAGCCGCTCGAACTGGCATTGGCCGAATTGCTGGCTTTTGCCGCGCCGCTGGCGCCGGCCGAAAGCGTGCCGACTTTCGAAGCCGACGGCCGGGTGCTGGCGCAGGCTGCGCTGTCGAGCCTTGACGTTCCGGCGCACGACAACAGTTCGATGGATGGCTATGCCATGCGCTGCGCCGACTGGGCCGGCGCCTCCAGCGTCCTGCCGGTCAGCCAGCGTATTGCGGCGGGCGGCAGCGGCGAACCGCTCGCGGCGGGCTCGGTGGCGCGAATTTTCACTGGCGCGCCGATTCCGCCGGGCGCCGACGCGGTGGTGATGCAGGAAGATTGCGAGCCGACTGACGCAGGAGTGCGCATTCGCCTTCAGCCCCGGGCAGGCCAGTGGATTCGCCGCCGCGGCGAGGATGTCGCCGCCGGATCGGTCGTGCTCAACGCCGGCGAACGCTTGAGCCCGGCTTTGCTCGGCCTGGCCGCCAGCATCGGATTCGCAGCGCTGCCGGTTGCGCCGCGCGTTCGCGTTGCGCTGTTTTCGACCGGCGACGAACTCGTCATGCCGGGTGAAGTTGCGCCTGCCAATATGAAGCCGGGTGCCATCTACAATTCCAACCGTTTTTTCCTGCGGGCATTGCTGGCGCGCCTGGGCTGCGTGGTTACCGATCTGGGCATCGTGCCCGACCGGCTCGACGCGACCATCGCCGCGCTCAAGGGAGCGAGCCTTCAGCATGACCTGATCCTGACCAGCGGCGGCGTGTCGGTCGGCGAAGAAGACCATATCAAACCCGCTGTGCAAGCGCTTGGCGAACTCAACTTGTGGCAGATCGCCATCAAACCCGGCAAGCCGTTTGCCTACGGGAAGGTCAACGCCGCCCATTTCATCGGCTTGCCCGGAAATCCGGTTTCAAGCTTCGTGACGTTTTTGCTGCTGGTGCGGCCTTTTATCCTCAAGCTCCAGGGCGCCACCGATCTTGCTCCGGAATCGATAGCGCTTAGCGCCCATTTTGATTGGCCTAAAGCCGATAAGCGCCGTGAATTCCTGCGGGTCAGGCGAAACCGGGGCGGTGGGCTGGAGTTGTTCGCCAACCAGAGTTCGGGCGTGCTGACGTCGGCGGTGTGGGCTAACGGACTGGTCGACAACCCGCCGGGACGGGCGATCGCGCACGGCGACACGGTTCGCTTTCTTCCGTTTTCGTCGCTGCTGTCCTGAAGGATTCATCGGCATGAAAGTCAGCATCAAATATTTCGCGTCGATCCGCGAGGCCATCGGGCAGGGCGGGGAGGTGCGCGAGACTTTTGCCACGACCCTGGCTGGACTGCGCGACGAACTGCTGGCCGCGAGCTCGGCGCATGCCGCCAGCCTGGCACGTGGAAAAGCGGTCCGGATGGCCGTCAATCAGGTCATGACTGACGAATTGGCCCCATTGACCGAAGGCTGCGAAGTCGCCTTTTTTCCGCCTGTGACCGGAGGCTGAGGCCAATGACGACGCGGGTGATCATTCAGACCGGCGACTTCAATCTTGCTACAGAAATCGAAGCGCTTCGAGCAATGGACAAGCGCGTGGGCGCGGTATGCAGCTTTGTCGGCACCGTCCGCGACCGCAATGATGGCCTGAGCGTCAGCACCATGGAGCTGGAGCACTACCCCGGCATGACCGAAAAAGCCATCGAAGCGATGATCGACGAGGCGTTTGCCCGCTTTGATATTTTCGCGGCGCGGGTGATCCACCGCGTCGGCCTCTTGCTGCCGCTGGACCAGGTTGTCATGGTCGCGATCACGTCGGCGCATCGTGGCGAAAGCTTCAAGGCCTGCGAATTCTTGATGGATTACCTTAAAACCCAGGCGCCGTTCTGGAAAAAAGAGCAGACGCCGGACGGCGCGCGCTGGGTCGATGCGCGCGTCAGCGACGACGCCGCGCTTGCCCGCTGGGGCATCGAGGCCGGCAACGCCTGACGCTGGATTTATAGGGCGCATGCGCATTGGCATAAGCGTTTTACAAAAAGGAGGCAAGCGCATGAATGCAGCTGTCACGGTCACGGCGAACCACCCTCCATCGAGCGCCTGCCAGCGCATCGCGACCATGTACGCCATGGATTACCCCTACCAATACCAGCTTGATGAAGTCAACGCGATGGATAACATGACGATGAGCGCCGAGGACAAGAAGTAGTTCTTCCAGACCGATGCCGAAACGGTGTTGAAGATCGCCTGATTCCAAACCAGCAACAAGCAGGACAAGCACATGAAAACCACGACCATTCGCGCTATCTTCGGCGGCCTGATGATGGCGTTTTCCCTGTTTTCCCAGGCGCAGGTCTGGCCCGGCCAGACCATCAAGATCATTGTTCCTTTCACCCCTGGCACCGGCATGGACACCATCGCACGCACCGTGTCGCCCAAGCTTGCCGAGCGCCTCGGCCAGCCGGTGATCGTGCAGAACGTTCCGGGCGCCAGCGGCAACATCGGCGCCGACAATGTCGCCAAGGCGCCTCCTGACGGCTATACGGTGCTGATGGGCGCCAACACCATGCTGATCTCCTCTCAGCTCTACAAGAACGTTGCCTTCAATCCGATCACCGATTTTTCGCCGGTGTCCATGGCGGCCTACGGCACCTTGATGCTGGTGGCCAATCCCAAGACCGGCATCAAATCGATGAACGAGCTGATTTCGACAGTCAAGTCCCGGCCCGGCTACGTGACCTACGGCTCGCCCGGCATCGGCACGCCCCACCACATGGCGATGGAATTGTTCAAGTCGCAGTTCGGCGGCTTCATGCTGCACGTTCCCTATAAAGGGACCGCCGGCTATGTGCAGGACCTGCTCGGCGGCGAGCTGATGGTCGGGTTTTTGCCGGTGCATGTTGCACAGGGCTTCGTCAGCTCGGGCAAGCTTACAGCGCTTGCCGTCGGCGGCGACAAGCGTCATCCGGTGGCGCCGAATGTCCCGACGGTCCAGGAACTCGGCGTCAAGGGTGTCAGCGTCGACATGTGGTACGGCTTTTTTGTTCCTGCCAAAACGCCATCCACGGTGGTGAGCCGGCTTAACAGCGAGATCGCGGCGATCATGAAACTGCCTGATGTTCAGTCGGTGCTCACGAAGGCGGGGCTGGATGCGTCCGCCTCGTCGCCAGCCGAGTTGAGCTCGGTGGTCGACAAAGACTACCAACGCTGGGGTTCTGTCATCAAGCGAAATTCGATCGTCGGGGAGTAGCGCCGGATGAAAACCTGATTGGACTTCGACATGGACCATCCTGACCACATCGGCATCGCCGTGATCGGCGGCGGCATCGCCGGCCTTGCTTTTGCACTGGCGCTCGAACGCAAGGGCCTGCGCTGCGAAGTTTTCGAGTCGGTTCCCGACGTGCGCGAACTCGGCGTCGGCATTACCTTGCTGCCGCATGCGATGCGCGAGCTGGCGGCGCTCGGCCTGCAGGAGCGGATCGAGGCCGTCGGTATTGAAAACGAGGAAAGCGCGTTTTTCAACCGCTTCGGCCAGTTCATCTACAGCGAAGCACGCGGCCGCCACGCCGGCTACGCTACGCCCGAAATCGGCATCCATCGCGGAAAGCTGCATCGCATTCTTTTCGAAGCGGCGATGGAGCGGCTCGGCCCCGCGGCGATCCATACCGATCGCCGCTGCGTTGCCGCCCTGCAGGACGGCGAGGGCGCGACCGTCAGTTTCACCGAAACCTCCACCGGCGCGGTTTTGCCGCCGGTGCGGGCGGGTGTCGTGATTGCCTGCGACGGCGTGAATTCCACTGTAAGACGGCAGTTTTACCCGGATGAAAAACTTGCTTTCGCGGGTATCAACCTGTGGCGCGGCGTGACCCGGCACAAACCGATTCTCACGGGTAAAAGCTACATCCGGGTCGGCTCGATCGACACCGGCAAGATGGTGATCTACCCGATCGTCGACAACATCGACGGCAAGGGCAAACAGCTCATCAACTGGGCGGCCGAAATCCAGCGCGACAGCATGACGATGAATGACTGGAATCAGCAGGGAAAGCGGGAAGACTTCGCCGACATCTTCAAAGACTGGCGCTTCCCCTGGCTCGACGCGCCGGCGCTGATCGCAGGCGCCGAACAGATCCTTGAATATCCGATGGTCGATAAAGACCCGGTGGCGCAATGGACCTTCGGCCGCATCACCCTGATGGGCGACGCCGCGCACCCGATGTACCCGCGCGGCTCCAACGGCTCGGCGCAGGCGCTGATCGACGCACGAACGCTTGCCGAACAATTGGCCGGGTGCGCCGACCCGCTGCACGCGCTGAAAGCGTACGAAGAAATCAGGCTGTCCACCACCGCCAAAATCGTGCAGACCAACCGCACCGTGCCGCCTGATTCCATCATCATGAAGGCCGACGAGCTGAGCGGCGGCAAGCCGTTTCGGCATATCGACGACCTGATCAGCCAGGACGAGCTGCGCCGGATTGCGGAAAATTACGCGAACATTGCCGGCTTTTCACGCGAAGCGCTCAAAGCCGTCTGAGCCTGTGGCGCCGGTTTGATCTGGCCCAAGTTGCCGGCGCGGCCTCGGCTTGAAAATGGGTGGATGATCCCGAGTTACCACTTGACTCGGAGAAAGATTCCATGCGACAAGACAAACTCACCACCAAATTTCAGGAAGCTCTGGGCGACGCCCAGTCGCTGGCTTTGGGCAATGACAACGGCTACATCGAACCCGTGCACCTGCTGGCCGCCATGGTGCGCCAGGACGACGGGCCGCGCGCCCTGCTGGAAAAGGCCGGTGTCAACGTCAACGGCTTGACACAGGCGGCCGACGCAGCTGTCAAAAAACTGGCGCAGGTACAGGGCCAGGATCAGATCAGCGTTGGCCCCGAACTCGCCAAGCTGTTGCAGGCGACCGAAAAGGAAGCCATCAAACGCAACGACCAGTTCATTGCCGGCGAACTCTTTTTACTCGCCCTGACCGACAGCAAAAGCGACGCCGGCCGCATCGCGCGCGAAAACGGCCTGACGCGCAAGGCGCTGGAGGCGGCGATCGACGCGGTGCGCGGCGGCCAGGGCGTTGACAGCGCTGACGCCGAAGGCCAGCGCGAAGCCCTCAAAAAATACTGCATGGACCTGACCGAGCGCGCCCGCATGGGCAAACTTGACCCGGTGATTGGCCGCGACGACGAGATCCGCCGCGCCATCCAGGTGCTGCAGCGCCGCACCAAGAACAACCCGGTGCTGATCGGCGAGCCCGGCGTCGGCAAGACCGCCATCGTCGAAGGCCTGGCGCAGCGCATCGTCGCCGGCGAGGTGCCCGATTCGCTCAAGGGCAAACGCGTGCTGTCGCTCGACATGGCCGCCCTGGTGGCGGGCGCCAAGTTCCGTGGTGAATTCGAGGAGCGCCTGAAAACCGTGCTCAAGGAACTGGCCAAGGAAGAAGGCCAGACCATCGTTTTCATCGACGAGTTGCACACAATGGTCGGCGCCGGCAAGGCCGAAGGCGCGATGGACGCCGGCAACATGCTCAAACCCGCGCTGGCGCGTGGCGAGCTGCACTGCGTTGGCGCCACCACGCTGGCCGAATACCGCAAATACATTGAAAAAGACGCCGCACTGGAGCGCCGTTTCCAGAAAATTCTGGTCGGCGAGCCGAGCGTGGAAGCCACCATCGCCATCTTGCGCGGACTCAAGGAAAAGTACGAGTTGCACCACGGCGTGCAAATCACCGACCCGGCCATCGTGGCGGCTGCCGAACTCAGCCACCGCTATATCACCGACCGGTTTTTGCCCGACAAGGCGATCGACCTGATCGACGAAGCGGCCAGCAAGATCGCCATCGAGCGCGACTCCAAACCCGAGGTGATGGACAAGCTTGACCGCCGGCTGATCCAACTGCAGATCGAGCGCGAAGCCGTGCGCCGCGAAAAGGACGAGGCCTCGCAAAAACGCTTTGGCCTGATTGCCGAGGAAATCGAGAAGCTGCAGAAGGAAATCTCCGACCTTGACGAAATCTGGCAGGCCGAAAAGGCCCAGGCGCTCGGCTCCAAAGACGTCATGGAAGAGATCGACCGCATTCGTTTTCAAATTGAAGAGTTCACCCGCAAGGGCGACTTCAACAAGGTGGCCGAGCTGCAATACGGCAAGCTGCCCGAGCTGGAAAAGCGCCTGAAGGCGGCGCAGGATGTTGAGTCCAAAAAAGGCACTGGCAGCGTGCCGACGCTGCTGCGCACCCAGGTGGGCGCCGAAGAAATCGCCGAAGTCGTGGCCCGCTCCACCGGCATTCCGGTCAGCAAACTCATGCAGGGCGAGCGCGACAAGTTATTGCTTATGGAGGGCAAACTGCACGAACGCGTGGTCGGCCAGGATGAAGCCATCGCCGCCGTCGCCAATGCGATTCGCCGCTCGCGCTCTGGCCTGTCGGACCCGAACCGTCCGACCGGCTCCTTCCTGTTTCTCGGCCCCACTGGCGTCGGCAAGACCGAACTCTGCAAGGCACTCGCGGGTTTTCTGTTCGACAGCGAAGACCAGCTGATCCGCGTCGACATGAGCGAATTCATGGAAAAGCATTCGGTCGCCCGACTGATTGGCGCGCCGCCGGGTTATGTCGGTTATGAAGAGGGCGGCCACCTGACCGAGGCGGTGCGCCGCAAGCCCTACAGCGTGCTACTGCTCGACGAGGTGGAAAAAGCCCACCCCGACGTGTTCAACGTGCTGCTGCAGGTGCTCGACGATGGCCGGCTGACCGATGGCCAGGGCCGCACGGTCGATTTCAAGAACACCGTGATCGTCATGACCAGCAACATCGGCTCGCCCATCATCCAGTCAATGGTCGGCCGGCCGGCTGAAGACATCAAGGATGCGGTGCTGGAGGAGCTGAAGAACTACTTCCGCCCCGAGTTTTTGAACCGGATTGACGAGACGGTCGTCTTCCATGCGCTGGACGCCAAAAACATCGAATCGATTGCCCGCATCCAGCTCAAGGTGCTGCTCGATCGCCTGGCCAAGATGGACCTGACGATGGAGGTGTCGGAGGCCGGGATTGCCGAACTGGCCAAGGTGGGTTTTGACCCGGTGTTTGGCGCCCGGCCGCTCAAACGCGCGATTCAGCAGCGGATTGAGAATCCGCTGTCAAAGCTGTTGCTCGAAGGGCGCTTTCCGCCCAAGAGTGTGATTCCCGTGGATGTTGACCCCATCCTGAATCCGGGCGTGTTCAAGTTTGGCGAGGCACAGCCGGCTTGAGCGTCGAGCTGGCATTGCTATGTAATTGATAGCTACTGGCGCCCGTCCCTATTGCGTGAGAGACCTTTTTTATCTCTAATATTGCAAAAACCCGCTCTTGCGCAGGCAGGCAGCGGGTTTTTTTGTGTGTGAGGGGTTTTCTGGGTACTGGCAATGTTCAGTTTTCGATGTTCAATCGTATTTATTCTCCAAAACCTCAACATCGCGGTGCAAAGCTGGACTAAAAGAACTTTGAGCATGGTCGCTACGGGTTCTTCACAAAGTGCGGTCATTCCGCTCGCAAGTAAGGACTCCACAAGGCGGTCTGTCGAATGCATTTACCCGAACGTCGAGAATGAATGTGGAAATTCGTTTAGGTGGGTTCTAGGGTGTCTGCGCCGACCAAAATTACCCGGCCAAAATTCCGTGCTGATGCACACTATTGTTCGCCAACAATAAAGACAGGGACGAACAAAAAATGAAAGTATCAAGATTGAGAATCGCCAACTTCCGCGGTGTCAAGAGCGCAGAGTTGAAGTTTGACGGCCACTGTCTGATCGTGGGACCAAACAATGTTGGCAAGAGCACCATCTGCGAGGCGCTTGACTTGGTGCTCGGCCCCGACAGAATTTCGAGGTTCCCGCCGGTCGAGGAGTTTGACTTTCACAATGCGGTATATCTGACTCCGGGCGCCGTCGAAGGAGAGGAGCCAAAGACGGTAACAATCCACATTGAGGTCGTCCTGACCGACATCAATGCAGAGGTCGAAAATCGTTGCGGCCAGCATTTGGAGTTCTGGAACACCGTCGAGAAGAGGCTACTCAACGAAGGCGAGGTAGACCAGGCGATCCCCCCTTTGGTTGTGACTTGTCTCCGGTTGGAAACGCAAGCCGTATACAACCTGGAAGAAGATGAGTTCGAGGCTCAGACCTACTACTCCCGCAGTCCGGGCGCCGAGCCCGGTGAACTGAACAAGGTCAACAAGGACGTGAAACGCATGTTTGGGTTCTTGTACCTGAGAGCGGTTCGGACAGGTTCACGGGCCTTGAGTCTCGAACGCGGATCGTTGCTCGATGTCATCCTGCGGCTGAGGGAATCACGGGCCGGACTGTGGGAGAAAGCGATCGGCCGCCTACGTGAGCTCGACATCGAGAAGGACGCAACCAACCTGCATCCCGTGCTCAAGTCAATTGAGGCGCGCCTGGGCAAGTACATCGCGTCAGACGTGGATGGCAGGACGACCAAATTGCACGTTTCGCAGCTCACTCGCGAACATCTGCGCAAGACGATGTCCTTCTTTCTCGCGATGTCGAAGGATCAGACGCCAGTCCCATTCCAGCAGGTTGGGACCGGCACGCTGAACGTGTTGGTTCTAGCGCTTCTTTCGTTCATCGCCGAACTCAAGCCTGCCTCCGTCATCTTCGCCATGGAGGAGCCGGAGATCGCGGTGCCACCACACACGCAGCGGCGGATCGCCGACTACCTGCTGCACAGCACGACGCAGGCGTTCGTCACCTCACACTCGCCGTTCGTCATAGAACGCTTCGAGCCTGAGCAGACGCTGCTGTTGTCGCGAGGTCCAGATTCCAGCATCACGGCCAAGAAGGTGTCGGACGCCGGAGGCCTCAAGGGCAATGACTTCAAGCGTTACGCGCGGCGTGGACTCACGGAGTGCATGCTGGGCAAGGGGGCGATCATCGTCGAAGGATTGACGGAGTTTCACGCGCTGCCAGCGGCGGCGCGGATCATGGAAGAGAGTGATTCGACGCTGCAACCACTGGATATCTCGGGCGCTGCCTTCTTTGATGCCGAAAGCGAGAGCAACATGCCGAAGTTTGGCACCTTCTTTAAAGCTCTCGGACTGAAGACCTTCTCGTTTTACGACTTTCTCGTGCGGCCGCCCGCGAAAAAGCAGCTGCTCACCGACGCATTTGATGTGGACTGCGAACACCCTTATGCAGGCTTCGAGGATCTTGTTGTGAGCGAGACGTCCGTGGACAAGCTTTGGGCCTTTCTCGACGACCTACGAGTGTCCGGCGACAACGGAAGCTTTGCGATTCCCGCAACGAAGCCGACGGATGCTGAAGTGAAGAAGTTGGTGGCTTCTGCATTGAAGGGCAGCAAGGGCGCCGGATGGGCCGCCAGACTTTTCGAAGGATGTGGGGTGGCCGAGTTGCCGGTGTCTGTTACAGACTTCCTGAAGAAGGTCTACGCGGTGTTTCCGAAACCGGCTGAACTCTCTGCCGAGGATGATCCTGTCGCCGCTGCCGTCCCACCTGCCGCTGAAGGCCCTCCGCCTGGGGCTGAATTCGCTTGATCAATGACCAGGTCATGCCCGTCTGCGATCTTAGGCAGCAGCTCTTGGATTGCAAGGGGCACGCGCTCGTCCTGGGTGGGCCAGGGAGCGGGAAAACGACCATCGCACTCAAGAAGGCTGTGGTCCGCATTGGCGCGGGCATGGCGCCGGGCCAGTCTGTTCTGTTCCTGAGCTTTTCCAAGGCGGCCGTGGCCCGGGTCGGTGAGGCTACCCGGTTGGAGGTGCCCAAGGCTCAGCGAGGGATGCTGAGCATGCAGACATTCCATTCGTTCTTCTGGACGCTGCTATCAGCCCACGCCTACCTTCTGGGAGCGCCGAAGTCGCTCCGCATTCTGCTTCCGGCCGACGAGCAGGCCCAGTACGGAACGATCAAGAAGAAGGATCGCAATGTCAAAAACCCAGAGTGGGACAAGTGGTTGGTCGAACGCGAACGCCTGTTCCGCCAAGATGGGAAGATCGCTTTTGATTTGTTCGCCGCAAACGCCGTCGATCTGCTGCAAAGAAGCATTCATGTGCGTCGCCTCGTTGCACAAAGGTATCCGTTAATCATCGTGGATGAAGCGCAGGACACGGATGCGAATGCATGGCGATGCATTGAGCTTTTGGCGCCGCTTGTCCAGATCGTATGCCTTGCTGACTTGGAACAGCAAATATTCGACTACCTGCCGGGCATTGGGCCTGAACGTATCGTTACTATCAAGACATCGCTCACTCCGCTGGAACTCGACCTTGGCGGCCAGAACCACCGTAGTGGTGTCACCGACCGGCATATAGGATCCATTCCGTGATCGGCATATAGGCACCACTGTCTGACCGGCGTTATGGATCCACGGCGTGATCGCCGTAATGGAGCCATTTCATGACCGGCATATTG
>Ga0136611_10000093_pt1 | contig 47461 bp, 46 predicted proteins | sample AntDrymUQ2232306_2_FD_106645 | JGI IMG/M metagenome (GOLD analysis project Ga0136611, IMG submission 106645) | Polar desert sand microbial communities from Dry Valleys, Antarctica - metaG UQ223 (23.06) | ecosystem: Environmental > Terrestrial > Soil > Desert | place: Antarctica: Dry Valley... | reverse complement strand
GAGGAAGGTGACCGGGCGCGCCTCGAAGTCGGCGGTGAGCGGCACGCCGGTCGCGTTGAGCGGCAGGACGCGCCAGAAGTACGGCGTCCCGGCCACGTAGTTGAAGACCGGCGCGAAGGTGGTCTGAGCCGTGTCCGCGGTCTCCACGGTCGTGCTGAAGCTGGAGTTGGTGGACAGCTGCACGCGGTACTTCACCGCACCGGGCACCTCCGTCCAGCGCAGCGTGCGGTCTGCAGGCACGACGGCCTCGCCCGCTGCCGGCAGGGTCAGCTGCACCCGGCTCTCGGCGCCGATGGTGAAGCTCGGCACGGCCGGCTGACCAGGCTCGGCCGACCACGGGAGCACGTTGCCCCCGGCGTCGATCCGGCGCACCCGCCACGAGTAGCTGCCGGGCGCGAGGGTGTCCGGCACGAAGGCCGTCCCGGTGAGTCCCGTCTTCAGGAGGACCTGCGGGCCACCGGCGGACAGGTTGGTGCCGGCGAAGACCTGGACGTCGTACTTGGCGCTCCCCGGGACGGACTTCCAGCTCAGCGCCGGAGCAGCCGTCCCGGTCGTGGCCGGGGTCTGCGTCGTCCGCGGCGCGGACTTGGTGACCGTCGCCCGGGCCGCGCCGATGTGCTCGGCCCAGGGCAGGACGGCCGCGACGCCGTCGAGCGCGCGCACCCGCCAGTAGTAGGAGCCGTCCTGCAGGAGCTTCATCGAGGTGGTGGCGAACGGCTGGTCCACCTTCTCGCTGAAGACCTTCGTGCTGTAGAGCTCGTCGGTGGCGACCTCGACCTCGTAGCCACGCGTGCCACCGCCCTGCGGGGCAGTCAGCAGCTGCTCCTGCCAGGAGAACGTGATCTGGTCCTCACCGACGACCGCCGCGAGGCTCGTGGGGGCCACCCCGCGCTTCAGGAAGCTCCGGGCGTTCGCCGCACCGTTGGGCAAGCAGCTCTTGACGTCGAAGCTCGCGAAGCTGGTGCAGCCCATCACGCGCCAGAAGTAGGCCTGGTCGGCGGTGTTGTCGAGCAGGCCGCCGTTCATGCGCAGGCGAGCCGCAAGGGTGTGGAACTCGGCGACCTTGTTGGTGAAGTTGGAGTCGAGGGCGATCTCGACCCAGTAGCCGCCGGTCGCCTCGTCCACCGGGCTCCAGCTGAGCTCGGGGGTGTCCGGGTGCGCGGTCGAGCAGCCGAGGTCCGGCCGGCAGTTGTCCGGCGCCACGAGGGTGGGCGTCAGACCGGTCTGGGTGGCCTCCTGCGGGAGCAGGGTGAACCCGTCCGGCGAGCTCGCGTTGTCGCGGTCCGACCAGTCGGAGCGGATGAAGCGGCTGTCGCCGTCGACGTTGCTGGTGGTGTTGTGGGTCGCCAGGTCAGCGGCCGCCATGTCGAGGGCGCGCACGCGCCAGCGGTAGTCCGCTCCGACGGGCCAGTTGGGGAGCCGGCCGAGTCCCTCGAGGCAGCCGGAGTCCTTGTTGTACTTGCCGAAGACGCCGGCCGACAGCGCACGGTGCTTGTCGACGGGGGTCAGGGACGTGTGGGGCGTGTAGCACTTGAGGATCCTGGGGCTGTTGGTGAAGAAGTTCGAGGTCTCGCTCGTGAGCCACACCTCGTAGACGGCGGCGCGCGGCACCGCGGTCCACTCGAGGCGGACGTCGTTGAAGGGCAGCGCTCCGGACGTGGGGAAGACGGTGCTCGGCGCCGCCATGCCGGGGCCGGTCATGACCGCTGCCGACGTCGGGTTCCACGAGCGCGTGAACTGGCGCGTCTCGCTGGGCGGGCCCTCGAGGTTCGCCGGGTCCAGCGCGGCGACGCGCCAGTAGTACGACGCGTTGTCCCACGAGCGCGGCGGCGAGAAGCGGTTGCCCAGCACGGTCACCGGCGTCCCGGGCACGGGGGCGGTGAAGCCGGGGTCCGTCGCCACGAAGATCTTGTACTTGGTCGCGCCGGGGACCGAGCTCCAGCGCATGTCGACGTCGGTCACGACGGCGCCGGCGACAGGGGTCTGCAGGACCGGCCGCGACTGGCTCCAGGTGATCTTGAAGCTGCCGACGGGAGACGCCTCGGTCGTCACGCCGTTGTCGGACAGCGTGGCGCGCACCCGCCAGTTCCAGACCGGACCGCGCTCCAGGAGCGGGAGGACGGCGTACGACGTGGACGCGGTGGTGAAGGTCTGCGTGCCGCCACCTGGCGCAGCCCGCGCCTGGCTGCCGCGCCCCGGGGCCGGACGCTCAGGCCCCGGGACGACGACCGGTCAGGCGCGCCACTCCTGGGTGCGGTCGGGGCTGGCCGATCGGGCACGGCCTTCTCCGGGATCGTGACGATGACGACCTCCGCTTTCAGGTGGTCAGCGCAACGGCCCTGGATCATCAGCGGTCGTCGATCTCACGGGCTCGAAGCCACGACCGAGCGGTGATGAGTCCGCTCTGACCGGCTGAGCTACCGCCCCTGAGCGGGCACTGCAACGAGCGCACCGGCCGGGGCGCGACCAACGGGTCAGGCCGCGACGGCCCCGGAGACACCGGCGTCTTCGCAGCTGCGCACTGCCACGTCTGTGCCGCTCGACGTCCAGAGCCAGAACCGCCCCGCGGGCAGGTCCACGGCGCTCCACGTACCCTCGATCACAGTGGTCTCCACAAGGACGTTGCTGACGCGACCGGACTGCTGGTCCGCGGTCGGCGGCTGGTCGATGGGCCCGATGTAGATCCCTGAGGCACCCACCTCGGGGTCGAAGATCCCACCCTTCTCGTACGTCCGGACGGTCACGTACACGGTGCCCCCTTCGCGTCGAACTCCGCAAACCGCTCGCCCCGGTACGGCGACCCGAGCTCGACCGTCGCACCGGAGTCAGGACACGGCTCCGCCAGCTCGGTCCGCTCTCCGGTCCTCGCATCGTGGGCAGCGCCCGCCCCGTCGTCGGGTCGGCCCCGGTCGCCGCAGCCGCTGACGGACAGCAGGGCGAGGAGCGCGAGGCCGCCCAGCACTGCCCGCCGCGTCACCGCGCGCGCCGGAGCGACGTGATGCCGCCGGAGCGAGGCCGCTCGCCCTCGTACGTCCCGAGCCGCTCGCGGCGTCCCGGTCCTTCCGACGTCCCGTCACCCGTGATCACTCCCGCATGCTCCCGCGGACCTGCACACAGCCGACGGACGACCGGTCAGGCGCGCCACTCCGGGGTGCGGTCGGGGCTGGCCGCGTCGAGCAGCCGGCGGATCTCGTCGGCACCGGCCGACGCCCCGTAGACCGGCGTGCCGGGCTGCTGGCGCCAGGACTCGTCGAGGGCCCCGGCGTCCACCCCGTCGAAGCCGAGCTCGTCGAGCAGGGCGAGGACGACCTCCTTGGCCGACGGGTCGTCCCCGGCCACCGGCAGGGCCCGCCGGTCGTCGGCTCCCGGCGGCCGCCCGCCGTCGAGCAGGTGGTCCGCGTAGATGCCGTTGAACGCCTTCACCACAGGACGGCCGAGCTGGTCGGCGACCCAGCGGCTCTCGGTCGTCCCGCCCTCGATCGGCTCGATCCGGCCGTCCCGCTGCTGCGGGTAGTAGTTGCCCGTGTCGATGACGACGGCGCCGTCGGCCGCCCCCTCGAGCACTCCGTCGGGCAGGTCGGGCACGGCCTTCTCCGGGATCGTCACGATGACGACCTCCGCGTCCTTCGCCACCTCGGCCACCTCGGCCGCCGTAGCGCCCGTCTCCTCGACGAGGTCCGAGAGCGTCGACGGGCCGCGGGAGTTGGCCACCGAGACGTCGTGCCCGAGCGCGGTCAGCCGCCGGGTCAGGTTGCCGCCGATGTTGCCGGCGCCGATGATGCCGATTCTCATGGTGTCTCCACCGGGACGGTCGGCGTCACCATGTGGCGCGCCATGTCGGAGGTCCGTCCCAGCCCCGACAACCGAAGCCGGAGCACGGCATTCCCGGGCGTGCGCACGAACTCGGCTCGGCGGAGGGCCTCGAGCGCTCCCCCGTCTGGACTTGAACCAGAAACCCTGCGATTAACAGTCGCATGCTCTGCCAATTGAGCTACGGGGGATCGCGCCGGCAGAGCCGACAGCGGCGGCCAGACTAGCGCACGCAGGGGCTCGTCCCCCGTCCGGCGGACGGCGTCGACCCGGCAGGTGGTGGACGGCGCACGGCTGGGTAGGGGCGGCAAGACCGCTCATCCCGACGTGCCCGTGGAGGCCCGCAATGTTGAAGAAGCTCACCCTCGCCGCCGGCTTCGGAGCTGGCTACGTGCTCGGCGCGAAGGCCGGCACGGAGCGCTACAACCAGATCCAGGCGAAGTTCCAGGAGTTCACCGGCAAGCCTGCCGTGCAGAACGCCACCTCGCAGGTCAAGGACACCGCCTCGAGCGCCGCCGACACCGCCAAGCAGACCCTCAGCGACAAGGCGTCGACGGTCCAGCACAAGGTCACGTCCAGCGACAGCTCCCGCGACAAGGACGTCGTCGTCGACCTCGGCACCACGCCGGTCACGCCGCCGCCGTCAGGGGCGAAGACCACGTCGACCCTGCCGCCGCTGTCCACCACGGGCACGGCCACGCCCGCCACCCCGGTCGTCACGCCCAAGCCCATGACCGGTGCTTCGGCGACCGAGACGGCCCCCGGCACCAACCGCCTGTGACCTCCCGCGTCCCGGAGAAGCCCTCGGAGTCCGAGGCCGAGGGCATCCCGGACCCCGGCTTCGCTCATCCTGGTCAGCTGGAGTCCGGCGACACCGAGGCCGTCATGGACCCGCCGCGGGACACCGCGGTGGCCGTCGACGAGTTCGGCACCACGGCCGCCGAGCAGCGGGACGGCGAGTCGCTCAGCGGCCGGGTGTCCCGCGAGCAGGACGACGTCCTGACCGGCGCGGACCAGCCGGCCGACGAGAGCGCCGGGGCCGACACGCCCTTCGACGAGCTGGCCGGCCAGGGCATCGGACGCCTCGTCGAGCCCGACGAGGGTGCCCGCGCGGACACCGAGGCCGACCTCGTGGCGGAGGACGTGGGCACCGACCTCGGTGGCTACAGCGCCGAGGAGTCCGCGATGCACCTGGAGCCGGAGGTCTGACCCGACCCGGGCCGGGGTAGGCGAGCGTCGTGGTCCGACTGCGACGCGTCTCCTGCTCCGGCCCGGGCCTCCGGCGCGTCCGGTCCGGCAAGGGGTTCCGCTACGTCGACGCAGCCGGGGCCCCGGTCAAGGACCCGGCCATGCTCGGGCGCATCAAGGACCTCGTGATCCCTCCCGCATGGGAGGACGTGTGGATCTGCTCGGTCTCCACCGGACACATCCAGGCCACCGGCGTCGACGCCCGAGGCCGCCGGCAGTACCGCTACCACGACGCGTGGCGCCTGCAGCGCGACCTCGCCAAGCACGACCGGATCCTCGACTTCGCCAGCCGCCTGCCCGCAGCCCGGGAGCTCGTCCGGGGAGACCTACAGCGCGAGGGACTGCCTCGGGAGCGGGTGCTGGCCTGCGCCGTGCGCCTGCTCGACCTCGGGTTCTTCCGCATCGGCGGTGAGCAGTACGCGAGCGAGAACCAGTCGTACGGCCTCGCGACCCTGCGGAAGGAGCACGTGACGGTCACCTCCAGCACGACCGGTGACCCCATGGTCGTCTTCGACTACACGGGCAAGAGCGGCAAGGTATGGCACAAGTCGCTGGTCGAGCCCGAGATCGGCGCCGTGGTGCGGCAGCTGAAGCAGCGACGGTCCGGCGGTCCCGAGCTGCTCGCCTACCGCAGCGGCACCGGGCGCTCCGCGGCGTGGGTCGACGTCAAGAGCGGCGACATCAACGACTACCTCCGCACGGTCACCGGCGCAGACGACACCGCGAAGGACTTCCGCACGTGGTCGGCCACCGTCATGGCCGCGGTCGGCCTGGCCGTGTCCACGCACGCCATCAGCCCGAGCGCCCGCAAGCGCGCGGTCACGCGGGTCGTGAAGGAGGTCGCGGAGCAGCTGGGCAACACCCCCGCGGTGTGCCGCGCCAGCTACATCGACCCGCGGATCATCGACCTCTACGACGACGGCATCACCATCGCGCACGACCTCGAGGCACTGGGCGAGGACGCGTCGTACGGCTCCCCCGCCTTTCAGGGCGCCCTCGAGGCCGCGGCGCTGGCACTGCTGCGCGAGCCCGCGTCCACCGCAGGGCGCCTCGCCGGCTGAGCCGCGACCGACCTGGCTGAGCTAGCCGATCGTGCGCTGCGCATCGCCCAGCAGCACCTCGACCTGCTCGGCCAGCCCTGGCGCGTGCGGGTCGGTGTCGCGGTCGTAGACCACCTGCCAGTCCAGCAGCTCGCGGCCGCGTCGGCGTCGGCCGACCAGGCGGACACCGCCCACGGGGTGGAGCCGGTAGTGCGCCGACCAGCCGATGCTCGCGGTGACCGCGGTGCGCACCGCGTCCGGCAGCTCACCTGCCTCCGGCAGCTCGAGCGGCAGCCGTTCGCCCGCGCCCTCCGCCGACACGGGAGAGCCGGACAGCAGGTGGACGGCCAGGACGGGGCGCTGCCAGCTGACCCGCTCGACGTCGGACCAGTCGATGCGCTCCCGGCCGGGCAGCCGCAGCCCGAGGTCGGTCGCGACGGCCGCACCGCCGATCATCAGCAGCGCCCAGGCCTGACGGCGCTCCCCGGGCTCCAGCGGCAGCTCCGCGACCTCGGCAGGGACGGCACGACCGAAGCGCAGCATGCGGTCACCCTAGGCGTGGGTGACCTGCCGCCCTCACGTGTCGAGGTAGTCCCGGAGCTTGCCGGCGCGTGCAGGCTGACGCAGCTTGAGCAGCGTCTTGCCCTCGATCTGGCGGATCCGCTCGCGGGTGACCCCGAACTCCTGCCCGACCTCCTCGAGGGTGCGGGGCCGCCCGTCGACCAGCCCGAAGCGGAGCTCGATGACCCGCTGCTCCCGGTCGCTCAGCTCGTGGAGCACCGAGGCGAGCTGCTCCTTGAGGAGCATGAACGACACCGCCTCGCCGGGGACGACCGCGTCGGAGTCCTCGATGAAGTCGCCGAGATGGGACTCGTCGGCCTGCCCCACCGGGGTGTCGAGCGACACCGGCTCCTGCGCCAGCCGGAGGATGTCGGGGACCTTCGCCACCGGCAGGTCCGCCGCAGCGGCCAGCTCCTCGACGGTCGGCTCCCGACCCAGCTCCTGGACCAGCTGACGCTGCAGCCGCACCACCTTGTTGATCGTCTCCACCATGTGGACCGGGATGCGGATCGTGCGCGCCTGGTCGGCGATCGCCCTGGTGATGGCCTGGCGGACCCACCACGTCGCGTACGTCGAGAACTTGAAGCCCTTGGTGTAGTCGAACTTCTCGACGGCGCGGATCAGCCCGAGGTTGCCCTCCTGGATGACGTCGAGGAAGAGCATGCCCCGACCGACGTAGCGCTTGGCGATGCTCACCACCAGCCGCAGGTTGGCCTCGACGAGGTGGCGCTTGGCTGCCACCCCGCGCACGGCGATCGTCTCGAGGTCGCGGCGGAGCGCGGCGGGCAGGCTCCGCTCGGCGAGCTTCTCGGCTGCGAACAGCCCCGCCTCCACGGCCTTGGACAGCTCCACCTCCTCGGCGGCGGTGAGCAGTGGCACCCGTCCGATCTGCCGCAGGTACAGCCGGATCGGGTCGCTGGTCTGCGTGGCCCGGTCGGCCGCCTCCTGCTCGGGGCTGACCGCCGCCGGCTCCCCGTCCTCGGCTGCCTCCACCACCTCGACGCCGGCGCTGGCCAGCGCCTGCACCACCGCGTCGAGCGCCTCGGGGGGCAGGTCGCCTGCGGTGAGCGCCGCCACGACCTCCTCCCCGGTCAGCGAGCCGGCGCGCTGGCCGCGCTCGACCAGGGCCCGCACCTCCGGCGACCCGACCGCGAGCGTGAGCGTGAGCTCGGGAGTGAGGGGCTGGGGCGCGGGCGCGGGCACCTACGAGCCTCCCGCCCGGGCTCGTCCGGGCAGGGCCGGTCCTGAGGTCGTACGCCCGTGCCTCACAGGGCACCGATCCCGCGCTCGCGCAGCGCACGCACGGTCGCCTCGAGGCTGACCAGCTCGGCGAACAGCCGCGAGTAGCGCTCGGGCTCCTCCGCCGGGTTGACCCGCTGCAACGTGGCCTTGACCCGCGCGGTCGCCCGCGTCGCGGCGAGCTCCTGGACCCGGGCGAGCACGGCACCGGCGTAGCGGTCGTCCGGCTCGAGGTCGGACAGCGGCGACTCGACGGCCAGCCGGGTCAGGAGCGAGCGGACGTCGTCGTGGGGCGAGGCCTCGAGCAGCGCCGTCACCCACGCCTCACCACCTGCGGCCCCGGCCGTGCCCCCCGCCTTGGCGATCACCTCGTGGACCGCCCGCAGGTCTGTCGAGGTGAAGCAGTCGTCGGCCAGCGCGTCGTACTGCGGAGCGACGAGGACGGGGAGCTGGACGGCCAGCTTGACGAGCTCGCGCTCCACCGCGGCAGCGGCGGTGTCGGCCTGGACGGGTGAGGCGCTGCGGCGCTGCGGCGGGGCGCCGCGGCCTCCCCCGGCCAGCTCGGCGACGCGGGCGGCAACCGGCTCCACCTCCATGCCGAGCCAGCCGGCGAGCCGTCGGGCGTACTCCGGGCGCAGCGCGCGGTCCTTGATCTGGGCGACGAGCGGCGCCGCCTTGCCCATCGCCCCGATCCGTCCCTCGACGGTCTCGAGGTCGTAGTCGGACAGCACCGAGCGCACGGCGAACTCCACCAGCGGCACCCTCGCGGCGACCATGTCGCGCACCGCGACGTCGCCGTGCGCGAGGCGCAGCTCGCACGGGTCCATGCCTCCCGGGGAGACGGCGATGAAGGTCTGCGTGACGAAGCGCTGCTCCTCGCCGAAGGCCTTGAGCGCGGCCTTCTGCCCGGCCGCGTCGCCGTCGAAGGTGAAGACGACCTCCCCGCGCATCTCGTCCTGGTCCATGAGCAGCCGGCGGATGAGCCCGATGTGGTCCGAGCCGAAGGCCGTGCCGCAGGTCGCGACCGCCGTCGGGACGCCGGCGAGGTGGCACGCCATCACGTCGGTGTAGCCCTCGACGACGACGGCCTGCCGACGCTTGGCGATCTCCTTCTTGGCGAGGTCCAGGCCGTACAGCACCGAGCTCTTCTTGTAGATCGGCGTCTCGGACGTGTTGAGGTACTTCGGGCCGTGATCGTCCTCGGAGAGCTTGCGGGCGCCGAAGCCGACCACGTCGCCGGCCAGGTCGCGGATCGGCCACAGCAGCCGGCCCCGGAACCGGTCGATCGGGCCGTTGCGGCCCTCGGAGGCGAGGCCGCCGAGCAAGAGCTCCTCGTTGCTGTAGCCCTTGGCCCGCAGGTGCTTGATCAGCAGGTCCCACCCCTGCGGGGCGTAGCCGACGCCGTAGGTGGCGGCAGCGTCGCGGTCGAAGCCCCGCTCGGCGAGGAACTGCCGACCGAGCACGGCGTCGGGCGTCGCCAGCTGCTCGGCGAAGAAGGCGGCTGCCTCCTTGTGGGCGGCGACGAGGCGGCTGCGCTGCGAGCTCTGCCGGCCGGCCGCGGCCGAGCCCTGCTCGTACTGCAGCGGGACGCCGTAGCGGTTCGCCAGCCGCTCGACGGTCTCGACGAACGACAGGTGCTCGGTGTTGCGCACGAAGCTGATGACGTCGCCGGACTCGCCGCAGCCGAAGCACATGTAGTAGCCGAGGGCGGGGTTGACGTTGAACGACGGCGTCTTCTCTTCGTGGAAGGGGCACAGGCCCTTGAGCCGGCCGCCACCGGCGGAGCGCAGCTGCACCGACTCACCGATCACGTCCGCGATCGCCGCGCGCTCGCGCACCAGGACGACGTCCTCGTCGCGGATGCGCCCAGCCACCGGAACTCCCTCTCGCCACACCGCTCGGCAAGGCCCCGCTGGGGGAAGTGGGCCCGGGGGGAGTCTAGAGCGCCCAGGCTCCAGCGGTCGTGAGTCCCGTCAGGCGGCGCGGAGCCCGGCGTGCATCGCGCCCGCGGCGGCGTCCGTGAGGGACGCGACCTGGTCGACGACGGCGCGCAACCGGCCGGCATCATCGGCAGCCGCCTGCCAGGTCTCGGCGTAGGCGGGCTCGAGCGCCCGCGGTCCGCGGTCGGACAGGAGGCCGACGAGCTCCGCGACCACCTGCCGCTCTCGCTCCTGCGCCGCGACGACCCCCGGCCGCGCCATGACGTAGCGGGCGGCGACCGCCTTGAGCAGCGCCGCCTCGGCCCGCGCCAGCTCGGGCACGACGAGCTCGGCGTCGTAGCGGCGCAGCGGCCCGTCGCCGTATGCCAGCCGGGTCGCCGTCTCGGCGCTCTCGCACAGCCGCCCGATGAGCGTGCTGGTCGCCGCCTTGAGCATCACCTGCGCGGCGGTGGTCCCGTCGTAGCCGGTGGGCCAGGCCGCCAGCTCCTGCAGGCCGGTGAGGACCACCTGCAGGTCGGCCGGGCTCTGGTCGCAGTAGGAGCGGGCGGCCAGCTCGCACAGTGCGGCCTGCTCCTGCCGGTCGGCGAGGTCGGCCGGGTGGACGAGCCCGGCCACGATCCCGTCCTCGAGGTCGTGGACGCAGTAGGCGACGTCGTCGGCCCAGTCCATGACCTGCGACTCGAGGCACCGGCGGCCGGGTGGCGCGTCCTGGCGCAGCCAGGTGAAGACGTCGACGTCGTCGACGTAGACGCCGAACTTGGCGCTCCCCTCCTGTCGGGTCCACGGGTACTTCGTCGCGGCGTCGAGGGTGGCTCTCGTCAGGTTGAGCCCGGCTCCGGCGACCTTGACCTCGAGCCGGGTGAGGACCCGCAAAGACTGGGCGTTGCCCTCGAAGCCGCCGCAGGGCTGGGACACCTCGTCGAGCGCGGTCTCGCCGTTGTGGCCGTACGGCGGATGGCCGAGGTCGTGCGCGAGGCAGGCCGCGTCCACCAGGTCCGGGTCGCAGCCGAGCACTGCTCCGAGCTCGCGGCCCACCTGCGCGCACTCGAGCGAGTGGGTGAGCCGGGTGCGCGGCACCGCGATGCCGGGGCCGCCGGGCTCGACGACCTGCGTCTTGCCGGCGAGCCGGCGCAGCGCCCCGGAGTGCAGGACGCGGGCGCGGTCGCGCTGGAAGGACGTGCGGCCCCCCCGCTGACCCGTCTCGGGCACCAGCCGGGCGCGCGCCGCGTCGTCGTAGGTCATCGCCCGCGAGCCTAGGCGTCAGTCGGGTCCGTGGCCGCGACGCGTCACCGCCCGCGCATGGTCGCCCGCGGAACGGCCGCGCCGTCAGGTAAGCGGCTGACTGGTCACTCCTGCACACATCGTGATCCACGCCGGGACGGCGCTGAGCGTGCAACGAGCCGCGAGGAGGCGCGGGATGATCACGACGTGTGCGGACGTGACCGGTCAGCCGCCTGCTGGCTCCCGGTCGGGGAACGGACCCGCGTCCCGGGCCGGCCGGTCGTCCACCAGCTCGACGACGGCGTCAGCCCGGGCCTCCACGGTGTCGTAGCGGCGGCCCGTCGCACCGGACGGCGCCCACGCGACCAGCCGCACGTCGTCGACGGCGAAGCGGAGGGTCCGCACCTCCCCCACGGGGGCGGCCAGCCGGATGAACGGCTGCACGGCGACCGTCCCCGGCGGCACCTCGACGTCGATCCGCACGGTGCGGCACTGCTGGTCGTACACGCCCTCCGGCACCGGCAGGACGGACGTGGCCGTGCTCGGCCCCTCGGTGTCGGCGAACGCCGCCAGCTCGATCGACGACCCGGCCGAGGCGCTGCGCACGTCGACCAGCAGCGACAACGACGTCCCCGGCCGGACCAGCTGGCGGTGCGTCGGGGTCAGGACGGCGTCGTCCTGGCTGTCGGGGGTGCGCTGCAGCTCGATCCCGGCCGATCCGGAGCAGGCTGCGCGCGGCAGCCGGGCGGCGTTGGCGCCGAACGACCACTCGTGGCCGCCCGGTGTGGTCGGGTCGGTGTCCATGTCCTCGAACGAGCCGGTCCAGAGCAGGTCCTCGCCGAGCGCGACCGGTGCGCCCGCGGGGACGCCCGCCACCCACCAGCCGCTGGCCAGCCGCTGCACGGTGCCGCCCGCGAGCGGGACCTTGTGGCGCTCCCCCGCGGCGGGGCGCGGGCTCCAGACGGCGCCCGGCTCCTGCAGCCGCATCCCGTCGGCCCGGCCGGGCACGCCCGCCGCCCGGCGGGAGGCGGCGTCGGCGACGTCGCCGACGGTGGGGCGCGGGACGTAGCCCTCGAGCAGCACCGGGTCCACCGTGGACGACACGGGCACCCCGGCGCGCACGTCGACGCGCAGCAGGTACGACAGGAACGTCGGCCACACGGTCTGGTCGGACAGCAGGTTGCCCGTCGACTCCGCGGTCAGGCCCCCGCTGTCGGCGAGCACTCCGCCGACGACGTGCGGGTGGGCGTTGACGACCAGCGCCGCGCCGGCCTCACGGGCGATCGCGGACAGGTCGCGGACCATCTGCGTCTGCTCCCGCTCGTACGACGCACCGCCGTGGACCATGACGACGACGACGTCCGCGCGGGCCCGGGCCGCCCGCACCTCCGCCTCCACCCGATCCTTCGTGCAGCGAGCCGCTCCGCCGCGGGCGGGGTCGGCGACGTAGGGGGTGGCGTGCTCGCTGCCCGTGATGGTGGTGCAGCCGATCAGGCCGACCTGCTGCCCCTTGCGCTCCACGAACGCCGGCGCCCACGCCTCGTCCTCCGTGCGGCCTGCGCCGAAGTGCGGCATGCCCGCCGCGTCGAGGGCGGCGATCGTCTGCGCCAGGCCGTCCGCGAGGGCGTCGTAGACGTGGTCGTTGCCGAGGGAGACGACGTCCACGCCGGAGTCGAGCAGCGCCTGCACCGACTGCGGCGCACTGGCGAAGACGAACTCCTTGGTCGGGTGGTACGCCGCGGGCCGCGGGGCGCGCGGGTCGACCGACGGGTCGGACTGGACGGGACTCTCCAGGTTCACCACGGACAGGTCGGCGTCCTCGAGCAGCGGGCGGACGTGCTGCAGGAGCGCGGCGTGCTCGGCCGCCGACGCGCCGACCGGCAGCAGGGCGTCGCTCCTGTCTCCGTCGTCGTCGCGGTCGAGGTAGCGCCGGCCGAACATCACGTCGCCGCCGAACCGGAACGAGACGGTCGACTCCGCCTCCGACGTCAAGGCGATCTCGGCGAAGCCCCCGGGGGCCGCTGCCTGGGTGCGCGACAGGTGGCCGGGTGCCCAGGCGGTGATGAGCCGGGGCCCGCCGAACGCCGGAGCGGAGAAGCCGCCGTTCCGCCCGGTCACCACGGAGTCCCCGTTGCCGACGTCGACGTTGGCCCCCGCGACCCCACGGCCGTGCTCGTCCACGACCTGGCCCGCGAGCACCGGTCCGGTGTAGAGCGGCGTGACCGGCGGGGGGCTTGCCCGGGCCAGCACCCCGATGTCCGCGGCGAGCACGAGCAGCGCCGAGACGGCGACGACGCGTACCGACCTGGACACGGGTTCCTCCGGCTCGACGGGCGGGTGACGACTTCATGGGGACGGCAGGGCAGGGACGACAGGCCAGGCCAGGGCAGGCCAGGGCACGCACCCAGCGGGATGGCCCCTGTGGCCATCGGCACCTACGCTCCCGAACATGACTGCGACGATCAGCGCGCCCACGACGGAGACCTTCGACTCGATCGACCCGGCGACCGGCCAGGTCCTGTCCGCCTGGCCGGTGAGCAGCGACGCGGACGTGTCGGCCGCCGTCTCGCGGGCGAGGGACGCGTCGGGCTGGTGGCGCGACCTGGGCTTCTCCGGCCGCAAGGCCCACCTCGACGCCTGGCGCGGCGAGATCGCCCGCCGCCTGCCCGAGCTGGCCCGCCTGGTCCACAGCGAGAACGGCAAGCCCTACCCCGACGCCGTTCTCGAGATCACGCTCGCCGTCGACCACATCGCCTGGGCCTCGCGCAACGCCAAGCGGGTGCTCGACTCGCGCCGCGTGCGCTCCGGGATGCTGGCCGCCAACCAGGCGAGCACCCTCGAGTACGCCCCGCTCGGCGTGGTCGGCGTCATCGGACCGTGGAACTACCCGGTCTTCACCCCGATGGGGTCGCTCGCCTACGCGCTCGCCGCCGGCAACGCCGTCGTGTTCAAGCCGAGCGAGCACACGCCGGCGGTCGGCGCCTGGCTCGTCGAGGCGTGGCAGCGGGCCGTGCCGGAGGGCGCTCACCTGCTGCAGCTCGTGACCGGCCTGGGCCCGACCGGGGCAGCGCTGTGCCGCGCCGGCGTCGACAAGATCGCGTTTACCGGCTCGTCCGCGACCGGCCGCAAGGTGATGGCGGCCTGCAGCGAGGGCCTCGTCCCCGTGCTGATGGAGTGCGGTGGCAAGGACGCCATGATCGTCGGGGACGGCGCGGACGTCGGCGCCGCCGCTGACGCCGCGCTGTGGGGGGCGATGAGCAACGCCGGTCAGACCTGCATCGGGATCGAGCGCGTCTACGTCACCGACGCCAGCTACGACGGCTTCCTCAGCGAGATCACCCGCCGGGCGGCGACCCTGCGACCGGGCTCGGACGAGGGCGCGGACTACGGCCCGATCACGATGCCGGGCCAGGTCGACGTCATCAGGCGCCACCTCGCTGACGCGCTGTCGTCCGGCGGCCGAGCCGTCACCGGGGGGACCGTCGACGGCGCCTTCGTCGCCCCCACGGTCCTCGTCGACGTCCCCGAGACGAGCACCGCGATCACCGAGGAGACCTTCGGGCCGACCGTCACCGTCACCCGGGTGCCCGACGTCGACGAGGCGGTCCGGCGGGCCAACGCCACGTCGTACGGCCTGGCGGGGTCGGTCTTCGCCGCGTCGTCGAAGACCGGCGTCGAGATCGCGAGGCGGATGCGCTCGGGCATGGTCAGCGTCGGCGCGGTCATCGCCTTCGCCTCGATCCCCGCGCTGCCGTTCGGCGGGGTCGGCGAGTCGGGCTTCGGCCGCATCCACGGCGATGACGGGCTGCGCGAGTTCGCCCGCGCCAAGTCCATCACCCGCCAGCGCTTCGCCCTGCCGGTGACCCTGACCTCCTTCGACCGGCCGGAGAAGGTCACCGGTCAGATCGTGAAGGTCGTGAAGCTGCTGCACGGCCGGGGGTGACCGACCCCGCACCGTGGGAGTCGGCCCAGCCGGTCGACTCGGCCCGGGCAGCCGCACTCGTGGGCGGGCAGTTCCCGGAGCTGGCGGGCGCCCCGGTCCGGCCGCTCGCCACCGGCTGGGACAACACGGTGGTCCTGGTCGGCGACGTGCTGTTCCGCTTCCCGCGCCGGGAGACCGCCGTGGAGCTGCCTCGCCTCGCCGGCGGTCGACCTCTCACTGGCCTGGGCGGCCTTCGCCGGCCGGTCCCGCGTGGCGATGCTGGCGGCCTACGGACCCGTCGACGTCGACACCGAGCTGCGGGGCAGGGCCCTCGCCATCTCGCTCTGCGCGACGCTGGCCGTCTGGGCGTCCTCGACCGGCCACGACGAGCTGCTCGCGGAGTACCTGCTCGGGCTGGACCGGGCGGTCGAGGACTGACCAGCCCCCCGGACCCCCGCGCCGGGCGTCACAGCGCGGGCAGGTCTCCCTCGCCGCTGCGGCCGAGTGCCTTGTAGAACAGCAGGGCGGCGGTCTCCCGGCCGATGTAGCGGATCTGGGTGCCTCGGGTGCGGACCGACGGCCCCGCCCGCGTCGGCGAGGTCTGGGCGTCGATGCCCTGGTCGCGCGCCATGGTCCGCGAGCGCAGGCTGTGCCAGGGGTCGGTCACGACCACGGCCGTCTCCCACCCCTCGCGAGACATGAGCTCCTCCACCGCCACCATGCTCTGCAGCGTGTCCGCGCCCTCGGCCACCGCGATCGTCTCCACGTCGCGCGCCTCGAGGAAGGCCGCACCGGCCTCGGCCTCGGTCGTACGGTCACCCGCGGCGCCGCCGCCGACCGTGATGACGCGCGGGGCGACCCCGTCCTCGTAGAGCGCCCGGGCGTGCTGCAGCCGTGCCTTGAACACCGAGCTGGGCCGGCCGTCGAACTGCGAGGCGCCCAGCACCACGATGGCGTCGCTCACCGGGCGATCGTCCTGACGGGCCGTCCACCAGATGCTCGCGGCGGTGCCGCCGAACACCAGCAGCAGTGCGAGCACGAGCAGGCCCGCGACGCGGCGGGCCCATCGGAGGGCGAGGAGCACCTACCGAGTGTCGCTGATCTCGGACTCGAGGGACGCCCGACCGGCCTCGAGCCGGGCCACGGGCACCCGGAACGGCGAGCAGGAGACGTAGTCGAGGCCGACGTCGTGGAAGAAGTGGATGCTGGCGGGGTCACCGCCGTGCTCGCCGCACACACCGATCTTCAGGCCCGGCTTGACCGCGCGACCCTCCTCGACCGACATGCGCACGAGTCGGCCGATGCCGGACTCGTCGATCGACTCGAACGGGCTGACCCCGAAGACACCCAGCTCGAGGTAACGGCCGAAGAACGACACCTCCACGTCGTCGCGCGAGAAGCCGTAGCCCATCTGCGTGAGGTCGTTGGTGCCGAAGGAGAAGAAGTCCGCCGACTCCGCGATGGAGCCTGAGGTCAGGGCCGCGCGCGGGATCTCGATCATGGTCCCGATCAACGTGGCGACGTCCTGGCCGGTCTCGGCGGCGACCTCGGCGAGCACCCGCTCGGCGCCCTCCCGCACGATCTCCAGCTCCTGCACGGCGCTCACCAGCGGCACCATGACCTCCGGCCGCGGGTCGAGCCCCTCGGCCTTCAGCTGGGCCGCCGCCTCGGCGAGCGCGCGCACCTGGATCTCGAACAGCCCCGGGATGACGAGCCCGAGCCGCACGCCACGCAGGCCGATCATCGGGTTGGCCTCGTGGAGCCGGCGCACGTGGTCGAGCAGGGCGGCGCGCTTGGGGTCGACCGGCGCTCCGGTGGCCTCCGCCACGGCGACCTCCACCTGGAGCTCGACGTAGTCCGGCAAGAACTCGTGGAGCGGCGGGTCGAGCAGCCGGACCGTCACCGGCAGGCCGTCCATCGCCCGAAGGATCCCGACGAAGTCCTCGCGCTGGAGCGGCAGCAGGGCGGCGAGGGCGCTCTCGTGCTCCTGCTCGCCGTCAGCCAGCACGAGGTCCTCGACCAGCTGGCGCCGCTCGCCCAGGAACATGTGCTCGGTCCGGCACAGGCCGATGCCCTGCGCACCGAAGCGCCGGGCCCGCTCGGCGTCCTCGGGGGTGTCGGCGTTGGTGCGCACGCCGAGCCGGCGGTCGGCGTCGGCGCGGACCATGAGGCGGTGCACCGCCTGGACGAGGTCGTCGCCGTCCTCGGCGGCGAGCTCGCCCTCGAAGTACTGCACCACCGGGCTGGGCGTCACCGCCACCTCGCCGAGGAAGACCGCTCCGCTGGTGCCGTCGATCGAGACGACGTCGCCCTCGGCCACGACCGTGCCGTCGGGCGTGGTGATGGTGCGGGCGTGGAGGTCGACCTCGAGCTCCTCGGCGCCGCAGACGCAGGTCTTGCCCATGCCCCGCGCGACGACCGCGGCATGGCTCGTCTTGCCACCACGGCTGGTGAGGATGCCGGCCGAGGCGATCATGCCGGCCAGGTCGTCGGGGTTGGTCTCGCGGCGGACGAGGATGACGTCCTCGCCGCGCTCCTGCCACTGCACCGCGGTCGCGCTGTCGAAGACGGCCCGACCGACCGCTGCGCCCGGGCTCGCGCCCATCGCCGTGGTGAGCAGCGTCGCCGACTCGGTGGACCCGAACTTCGGGAACATGAGCTGGGCGAGCTGCGCGCCGGTCACCCGCAGCAGCGCCTCGTCCTCGGAGATCAGCCCCTCGTCGACGAGCTGGGTGGCGATGCGGAAGGCCGCGCCGGCGGTCCGCTTGCCGACGCGGGTCTGGAGCATCCACAGCTTGCCGCGCTCGATGGTGAACTCGATGTCGCACAGGTCGCGGTAGTGCCGCTCGAGCGTCGCCATGGTGTGCATCAGCTGGTCGTACGAGGCCTTGTCGAGCCCCTCGAGACGCTGGAGCGGCAGCGTGTTGCGGATGCCCGCGACGACGTCCTCACCCTGGGCGTTCTGCAGGTAGTCGCCGTAGACGCCCTGCGCGCCGCTGCCGGGGTCGCGGGTGAACGCCACGCCGGTGCCCGAGTCCATGCCCAGGTTGCCGAAGACCATCGAGCACACGCTGACCGCGGTCCCGAGGTCACCGGGGATGCGCTCCTGGCGCCGGTAGAGCTTGGCCCGCTCGGTGTTCCACGACTCGAAGACGGCGCGCACGGCCAGCTCCATCTGCACCCGCGGGTCCTGCGGAAACGGCTCACCGGTCTGCTCGACCACGATCGCCTGGAATCGCCCGACGATGCGCTCGAGGTCGCCCGCGTCGAGCTGCAGGTCGTCGGTCGTGCCGCGGTCGTGCTTGACCGCGTCGAACCCCGACTCGAAGTGCTCGCCGGCCACGCCCAGCACCGTCTTGCCGAACATCTGGACCAGGCGGCGGTAGGAGTCCCACGCGAAGCGGTCGCTGCCGGACTGCTTGGCCAGCCCGTGCACGCTGACGTCGTTGAGACCGATGTTGAGGACCGTGTCCATCATCCCCGGCATGGAGAACTTCGCCCCGGAGCGCACGCTGACCAGCAGCGGGTCGTCGGGGTCGCCGAGCCGCTTGCCCATGGCGGCCTCCAGCGAGGCCAGGTGCTCGTCGACCTCGGCGGCGAGCTCGGACGGGAGCTCGCCGGTGCTCAGGTAGGTGGTGCAGGCCTCGGTCGTGATCACGAAGCCGGGCGGGACGGGAAGGCCGAGGACCGTCATCTCGGCGAGGTTGGCCCCCTTGCCGCCGAGCAGGTCCTTCATGTCCTTGCCGCCCTCGGCGAAGTCGTACACGTACTTCGTCACGCTGGTGCTCCTCGGCCCGGGGGGTCAGTCGGACGAGGCTACCGGTGCCCTCGTCGCGTGGCGCGGCGCACCGCGACCACGCCCGCCGCGAGCACCATCGCCGCCCCTCCGGCGACCAGCCAACCGAAGGCGGCAGCGGGTCCGTCCGCCTCGGCGGCGAGATCCGGCGAGGCGGGGGGCGGCGCGTCGGCTCCCCCCTCGTCGCCCCCCTGCTGCGGGACGGGCGCCTGCCGGGTCAACCGGTGCACCGGGGACGCCACCCCCTCGGTGCTGAGCAGGACCGTCCGGCCGTCGGCGCCGTAGGCCAGGCCCTCGCCCTGCTGCGTGGGCGGCAGGGGTGTCACCGTCGGCTCGCCGTCGAACGCGCCGGCGATGTCGTCGCCCTCGACCTCCCACTCGTAGAGGTCGGTGTAGGTGCGCAGCGCGACGCGGGAGCCGTCCGGCGAGATGTCGCCTGCGGTGACCAGCAGCTGCGCCAGGCTGCCGATGCCGGGGCCGCCCTGGGTCCCGGTCGTGTCGAGGTCCACGTCGGCGACCAGCGTGAGCGCGTTGGGGCCGTCGGGGTCGAGCTCGGGCGGGGCGGCGTAGACGGCGGCGGACCCGCCGAGCGGCTTCGTGACGACGTAGAGGCGACCGGTGCGCGGGTGGACCAACAGCGCCTCGGCGTCACCGGGCCCGTCCTCGTAGCGCAGCCGGAAGCTCGTCGGGGCCTCCGTCGTGACGGTCGTGTCCGCCCCGGGCAGCGGTTCGCGCACCCGGTGCACGAGCAGCCCGCCGTCCCGCTTCGCGCCGTTGTCCCCGATGTCCCCGAGCCACAGGCTGCTGCGGCCCTGCTCGTCCGGCCCACGCGCCATGTCCTCCCAGTCGCGCGGCTCGACACCGGGAAGCGTGTAGGTGGCCAGCGTCTCGCCAGCGGGACCGACGGCGTAGAAGCGCCCCTCGTCGCCGCTGTCGTTGTGGGTGAAGACCACGCCGTCGGCGAGCGAGCTGGTGGCGAGACCGCTCGACTCCGAGATGCGCGGGTCGGCGAACGTGAAGACGACCTCGGGGGCGCCGTACGGCGCGAGCGCAAGGACACTGCTGAGCAGCAGGGTCAGCACGGGCGGCGGCTGCGGGTCAGAGCGGTCCGAGCTTGTCGTGCAGGTAGCGCGGGACAGCGTCGAGCGAGATCCGCTCCTGGGTCATCGCGTCGCGCTCTCGCACGGTCACGGCCTGGTCGTCGAGGCTCTCGAAGTCGACGGTGATGCAGTAGGGCGTGCCGACCTCGTCCTGGCGGCGGTAGCGACGACCGATCGCGCCGGCGTCGTCGAAGTCGACGTTCCACTCCCGGCGGAGCTTCGCGGCCAGGTCGCGGGCGAGCGGCGACAGGTCGGCGTTGCGCGACAGCGGCAGCACCGCCGCCTTGAGCGGTGCGAGGCGCGGATCGAGCTTGAGGACCACGCGCTTGTCGACGCCGCCCTTGGCATTGGGCGCCTCGTCCTCGTGATAGGCGTCGAGCAGGAAGGTCAGGGCGCAGCGATCGACACCGGCGGCCGGCTCGATGACGTAGGGCGTCCAGCGCTCGCCGGACTCCTGGTCGAAGAAGTCGAGCGCGACGCCGGAGGCCTTGCTGTGCACGCCGAGGTCGTAGTCGCCGCGATTGGCGATGCCCTCGAGCTCACCCCACTGCGAGCCCTGGAAGCCGAACTCGTACTCGATGTCGACCGTGCGCTTGGAGTAGTGGGACAGCTTCTCCTCCGGGTGCTCGAACTGGCGCAGTTTGGCCGGGTCGATGCCGAGATCGACGTACCAGGCGAAGCGCTCGTCGATCCACTTCTGGTGCCACTCCTCATCCGTCCCGGGCTGGACGAAGAACTCCATCTCCATCTGCTCGAACTCGCGGGTGCGGAAGATGAAGTTGCCGGGGGTGATCTCGTTGCGGAAGCTCTTGCCGATCTGCCCGATCCCGAACGGCGGCTTCTTGCGCGCGGACTGCTGCACGTTGGCGTAGTTGATGAAGATGCCCTGCGCGGTCTCCGGTCGCAGGTAGGCCAGTCCGCTGTCGTCCTGCACGACGCCGAGGTGGGTGCTGAGCAGCCCGTTGAACATCTTGGGCTCGGTCCACACGTCGCGGTTGCCGCAGCTCGGGCAGGCGAGCTCCTTCAGCGGCTTGCCGGCGCCCTCCTCGAGGTGGTCCGCCCGGTAGCGCTTGTGGCAGGACTGGCACTCGACGAGCGGATCGACGAAGGCCTGCACGTGACCGCTGGTCTCCCAGACCTCACGGGCCAGGATCACGCAGGAGTCCAGCCCGACCACGTCGTCGCGGCCCTGAACGACGGCCTTCCACCACTGCCGCTTGACGTTGTTCTTGAGCTCCACGCCGAGCGGACCGTAGTCCCAGGACGCCCGCAGGCCGCCGTAGATCTCCGACGACGGGAACACCAGGCCCCGTCGCTTGCAGAGGCTGACGATCGTGTCCATGCGGTCGTTCTTCACAGGCATCGCTCTCGTAGACAACGTCCGGTCCGGCTGGCGGTCGGCGGGTGGGCTCGCAGGCTACCGGTGGTCCAGACTCAGGCCATGAGCGTCGCGGCATGAGCATCAAGACCGGCAACCCGGCTCCCGACTTCACGCTGCCCGCGTGGGTCGACGGTGCCGCCACCACCGTCACCCTGTCGGAGCAGCGGGGCACGCCCGTCGTGCTCGCCTTCTACCCCGGTGACGACAGCTCGGTGTGCACCCGGCAGCTGTGCGGCTACCAGGACGACCTGTCGACGCTCACCGGCTCGGGCGCCGTCCTGTGGGGCGTCTCGGCCGAGGACCTCGACAGCCACGAGAGCTTCGCGCGGCGGCAGGGACTGACCTTCCCCCTGCTGTCCGACGTGGACAAGGCGGTGCACCGGCAGTACGGCGCCGCCAGCAACTTCGGGCTCCGCCGCCGTGTGGTGCTCGTCATCGACTCCGCTGGCATCGTGGTCTGGCAGCGCGCCAGCGTGCTCGGCCAGAACTACGAGGACAGCACGACGCTGGGCGGGGTGCTGAGCGGTCTGAGGTAGCGCTCAGGCGGTCGGGGGGACCGCCGGGCCGGACGCCTCGCCGACGCCGACCCGGTCCGCGTCGGCCGCGCGGCGGCTCGGGGCGCTCACCGCGGGGGCGGCGACGTCGTCGCGGTGGAGCACCTCGTAGGCGCTCGGCTCGTCGACGCCGAGGGACAGCAGCGGCGCAGCGTCGACCTTCACGTCGTAGGAGGACAGACTGCGGCGGTAGGCGCCGACGCCGGTCCACTCGGTCGTCACCACCCACGCCGTCGGGTCGTCGGCGGCCCGGCCGATCCGGCCCCGCACGTAACCGGGGCGGGCCGCGAAGGCCGCGACGGCGGCCTGCGCCCGCGGGAGAAACGACTCCGACTCCTCCTGCGGCACCACGAACCTCGTCACGACCAGCACGGGTGACACGCTAGCCGGGTCGCTCCCCGCCCTCTCCCGACCGGAAGGCCCGCACCGTGCCGAAGTCGCGCTCGCGTCGACGACCGTCGTCCGGTCCCCGCCCGCGCCCGGCCGGTAGGAGCGGAGCCCCGCCGCGCACGCCGCTGGTCCCCGAGCCCGCCCCGGGGCTGCGCGGCAGGGTGGAGCGCGCCAGCGCACCCGCTCTCGTGTGGCTGTCGGCCAGGCCGAAGCTGCTGCTGCCCGTCACGACCCTCGTGCTGCTCATCGCCGGCCTGGCTGCCCCGACGGCCGTCGGCGTGCCGGTCCTGCTGCTCCTCACCGGTCTGATCGGATGGTTGTCGTACCTGTCCTGGCCGGCGGTCGACACCGCCCCCCGTGTGCTGCGACTGGCTGTGGTGGGCCTGTTGCTCGCTGCCGTCGTGGGTCGGCTCAGCGCCTGACGGCCCGCCGGCTCAGGCGGGTAGGTCCCGGCCCGTCCCCTGACGTGCCAGGATCAACCGGACACACGCGCCGGCTGCGCGCCGACGACGACACGGAGGACACCTTGAGCGAGACCCCCGACGGTTACCCGACGGAGCAGCCACCCCTGAGCACGAGCCCTGTCGTGCCCGCCCCGCAGACGCCCACGGCCCCCGAACCCGCCGCTGCGCCGGCCTCGGCCCCGGCTGCTGCGGCCGCCCCGGCCCCGGCGAAGGCCACCAAGGCCCCGGCCAAGAGCAGCAGCCGTCGCGGCCGCGGGACGGCCAAGAGCCCCGCCCGCAGCGGCCGCAGCTCGACGCGCCCCGCTCGCAGCAGCGGCGGCAGCTCTTCGGCCCGCTCCAGCTCGGCGGCCGACGCGGCGGGCTCGCTCGCGTCCGCCCTCCGCGGTCTGGTCGAGGGCATCGAGAACGAGGTCACGGCCATCACCGGCCTGTCCGCGGACATCGACACCCATGTCACGGCGCTCAACGAGCTGCGTGCCGAGGCGACGCGTCGCCTGATCCACCTCGACGACCTGCGCGCGGCCGCTGAGGACGTCAACCTCAGTGCCTTCCTCGACACCTCGATCCAGCCGCAGCTTCCGCAGATCGAGGAGGACTTCCCCGACCGGATCTACGGCGGCTGACGTCCACGCGGGAGCGGCACCAGCACGAGCACGACGAGGGGCGGGAGCCGACGGCTCCCGCCCCTCGGGCTGTCCGGGCTGACGGAGCGAGGGTGGCGGCCTACGCGCCGTAGAGGCGCGGCGGGAAGTCCTCGTCCACCATCGGCAGGGTCGCCTCGGCAGCCGTGCTCAGGTAGGCCTCGAGCGCGGGGTGGTCGGCCGACGCCCGCAGCTCGTCGAGCCGGCGCAACCGCTCCGCCGCTTCGGTCCGCAGCGCGTTGAGCGCCTCGACGTGCTCGTCGATCTGATGCGAGAGGTTGGAGATGACGGCGACCGCGCTCTCGATCCCCCAGACCAGCTCGCGCAGCGAGTAGGTCAGGATGGTTGCGGCGGGCCGGTCGGGCACGGGTCCTCCAGGGGCTCGCCGTCGACGCTAGGCGCTGCGGTCCGAGACCTCCAGCACCTGAGCGCGTGTTGCGCGGTGCCCTTCCCAGAGCGCGGACTACGAGCCGGGAGCGGGCGGCACGGAGCCGGGCACCGCGTTGGGCACCGCCGCGCCGTACCGGCGGTCCCGCGAGGCGTAGACCTCGGCGGCCTGCCACAGGTGGCGCCGGTCCACGTCGGGCCACAGGGCGTCGAGGAAGACGAGCTCGGCATACGCCGACTGCCAGAGCAGGAAGTTGGAGGTGCGCTGCTCGCCGCTGGTGCGCAGGAACAGGTCGACGTCGGGCATGTCCGGCTCGTCGAGGTAGCGGGCGAGGACACGCTCGTCGACCTTTTCGGGGTTGAGCCGCCCGGCCGCCACATCGAGGGCGAGAGCCCTTGCCGCGTCGGCGATCTCGGCGCGGCCGCCATAGTTGACGCACATCGTCAGGGTGCAGCGCGTGTTACCCCGGGTGAGCTCCTCGGCCTCCTCGAGCTCGCGGATGACCGAGCGCCACAGCTTCGGCCGGCGGCCCGCCCAGCGCACGCGTACGCCCAGCTCGTGCATCTCGTCGCGCCGGCGGCGGATGACGTCCCGGTTGAAGCCCATGAGGAAGCGGACCTCGTCGGGCGAGCGCTTCCAGTTGTCCGTCGAGAACGCGTAGGCGGACACCCATCCGACGCCGAGCTCGATCGCGCCCTCGACGACGTCGAACAGCGAGGACTCCCCCGCCTCGTGACCGGCGGTGCGCGGCAGCCCGCGGTCCTTCGCCCACCGGCCGTTGCCGTCCATGACGATGGCGACGTGCCGGGGCACCAGGTCGGCCGGGATGGCAGGCGGCCGGGCACCGGAGGGGTGGGGGGTCGGCGGGCGGACGGCTCCGGTGACGGGTGGCGCGGTGCGCTTCCTCACGCGCGCTCCACCAGCGGCAGGCTGCGCAGCCCGCGCTCCAGGTGCCACTGCAGGTGCGCCGCGACCAGCCCGCTCGCCTCCCCGCGCGTGCGCGGGTCGGCCGCCTCGGCCGCGGCCCAGTCCCCGGTCAGCAGGTCCACCATCAGGCCGAGCGCCGCCGGTGCGGGAGACGCCGCCGCGGCGGGGCGGCAGGCGGGGCAGACGCTGCCTCCGGCTGGCACGGAGAAGGCCCGGTGCGGCCCGGCGAGACCGCACCGGGCGCAGTCCGACAAGGCGGGCGCGTAGCCGGCGACCGACATGGCACGCAACAGGAACGCGTCGAGCACCAGGGACGGGTCGCGCGGCGATGCGCCGTCGGGACCGCCGCCCGTCAGGGCCCGGAGTGCGCCGACCACCAGCAGGAACAGCCGGAGCGACGGCTCCCGCTCCTCCGCGGTCAGCCGCTCCGCGGTCTCGAGGACCGCGGTGCCGGCGGTGTAGCGGCCGTAGTCGGTGACGAGGTGCTCGCCGTACGCCGTGAGGCTGTCGGCCTGGACGACGATGTCCAGGCTGCGCCCCACGTAGAGCTGGAGGTCGACGTGGCTGAACGGCTCGACGGTGGCGCCGAACTTCGACCGGGTGCGGCGCACCCCCTTCGCGACGGCCCGCACGCGGCCGTGCCGGCGGGTCAGCAGGGTGATGATGCGGTCGGCCTCACCGAGCTTCTGCACCCGCAGGACGACACCCTCGTCGCGGTAGGTGCTCACCTCTCAGACGGTAGTGCGACGAGCGCAGGAGCGCCGTCCGCCGAGCCGGTCGCTCCCGGGTCAGAAGCCGAGCTTGCGCAGCTGCTTCGGGTCCTTCTGCCAGTCCTTCGCGACCGACACGTGCAGGTTGAGGAACACCCGCATCCCGAGCAGCGCCTCGATCTGGTGGCGGGCGGTCGTCCCGACGCCCTTCAGGCGGGCGCCGCCGGTGCCGAGCACGATGGCCTTCTGGCTGTCGCGCTCGACGTAGACGGTCGCGAAGACGTCGAGCAGCGGCTTGTCCTCGGGGCGGTCCTCGCGCAGGTTCATCTCGTCGACGGTGACGGCCAGGGAGTGGGGCAGCTCGTCGCGGACCCCCTCGAGCGCGGCCTCGCGGATGAGCTCGCCGATCAGCACCTGCTCGGGCTCGTCGGTGAGGTCGCCGTCGGGGTAGAGCGCCGGGCCCTCGGGGAGCCGGGCGACGAGCAGGTCCGCGAGCAGCCCCACTTGGAAGTCCGACACGGCGCTGACCGGGACGATCTCCGCCCAGTCGGCGAGCTGGGAGACCGCGAGCAGCTGCTCCCCCACGGCCTGCTTGCTGCTGACCTTGTCGGTCTTGGTGACCACCGCGATGACCGGCGTCTTGACCTGGGCCAGCTCGGCGGCGATGAAGCGGTCCCCCGGACCGATCTTGTCGTCGGCCGTCACGCAGAAGCAGATGACGTCGACGCTGGCGTAGGTCTCGCGCACGATGTCGTTGAGCCGCTGGCCGAGCAGCGTCCGTGGCTTGTGCAGGCCGGGGGTGTCCACCAGGACGAGCTGGGCGTCGGGCCGGTGGACGATGCCGCGCACGGCGTGACGGGTCGTCTGCGGGCGGCTGCTGGTGATCGCGACCTTGGTGCCGGTCAGGGCGTTGGTCAGCGTGCTCTTGCCGGCGTTGGGGCGCCCGACGAAGCAGGCGAAGCCGCTGCGGAAGGTCGTCGGGGAGGTCGTCACGATCGACGAGTCTCCCAGACGGCTCGCTGGACCCTCAGGTGGTCACCGTGTGGTGGACGTTGCCGTCGTCGCTCGCCAGCAGCAGCGGTACGCCGACGCCGAACTCGCGCAGCACCGCCACGTCGGCCTCGCTGACCAGCGAGCCGCCGACGACGGCCGCCGCCTCGAAGGACCGCGCCCCGCTTGAGGCGGCGGCGGCCACGGCCGACCGCAGCGCCGACGTGGTCAACCCGGGGTCGGCGTTCTCGACGGTGGCGCCCGCGTAGGTGCGGCCGTCGACGTCCCGCACCGCAGCCCCCTCGGCGACGCCGGTGTGCGGCACGTGGGCGCGCGTCCGGGCCCCCTTGGCCAGGGTCAGGATCTTGGTGTCCTCCGGGTCGAGCTCAGGCACGGTGCGACTCCTCGTCGGATCGGGTCTCGGTGGAACGGCTGGTGGTCGGGGCCTCGTCGTCGCGACGCACCAGTACGGTGCCGATGCGGTTGCGGCGCCCCTTCGCGCTCTCGGCCACGAGGACGAGCCCGCCGAGCTGGGCGGTGGCGCCGGGGATGGGCACCCGCCCGAGGGCCATCGCCAGCAGTCCCCCGACGGTCTCGACGTCCTCGTGGGGTAGCTGCACGCCGTACAGCTCCTCGAGGTCCTCGACGGGGAGCCGCGCGGTGACCCGGCGCGTGCACTCGTCGACCTCCTCGACGGGCGGCGCCTCGCGGTCGTACTCGTCCTGGATCTCGCCCACGATCTCCTCGAGCACGTCCTCCATGGTGACGAGGCCGGCGGTGCCGCCGTACTCGTCGACCACGATGGCGATGTGGCCCAGCGAGGCCTGCATCTCACGCAGCAGGACGTCGACCGGCTTGGACTCCGGCACGAACACCGGCGGACGCATGACCTCCGCCACGTTGACGGCGCCACCGCCCTCGCTGCGCTCCCACCGGACCAGATCCTTGAGGTAGGCGACCCCGAGCACGTCGTCGGCGTTGTCGCCGACGACCGGGATCCGCGAGAAGCCGCTGCGAAGCAGGAGGTTCATGGCCTGGCGGACCGTCTTGCCCCGCTCGATGGTGACCAGGTCGGGCCGCGGCACCATGACTTCGCGCACGATGGTGTCGCCGAGCTCGAAGACGGAGTTGATCATGTCGCGCTCGGAGCGCTCGACCAGGCCTCGCTCCTGCGCGAGCTCCACGAGGTCTCGCAGCTCCGCCTCCGAGGCGAACGGGCCCTCCCGGAAGCCCTTGCCAGGGGTCAGCGCGTTGCCCAGCAGGATGAGCAGCGTGGGCAGCGGCCCGAACACCTTGGTCAGCGCCAGGGCGAGGCCGGAGCCCAGGAGGGCCACCCGCTCGGCCTGCTGCCGGCCGATGGTGCGCGGCGCAACGCCCACGAAGACGTAGCTGACGACCGTCATGACGGCGACCGCCACCACGACGGCCAGCGAGCCCGAGATCCGGTCAACGCAGTAGGAGACGACCACGCCGGCGGCCGCCAGCTCGAACAGCAGCCGGAGCAGGAGCAGCAGGTTGAGCGAGCGAGGCGGGTCGGCCATGACCTGCTAGAGCCGGGTGGCGCCGCCCCGACCCTCGCGGACGAGCTCCTCGACGCGGACGCGGGAGACGCGCGAGAGCGCCGCCTCGAGGCAGCCCAGCAGCCCGGCGAGCACCACGAACAGCGCAGCCACGACGAGAGGAAGGACCTCGGTGCTGGTCATCGGCGCCGGGAGGGGGCTGGACGGGGGCGACGGTGCATCGTTCATCGACTGTACGTGGCGGCCCCGTTCCGACCCTAGTTGGCAATGATTCCCAGAACGGGTAAGGTCATCGACCATGACCTCGACCCGCCTCCTGGCCCTGCTCGTCGCGACCGCCGCCCTCACCGCCTGCGGTGGGTCCGCCAGCGGTTCGGGCGGTCCCGACGACCGGGTCGACGTGGCCGTCGGCTTCTACCCCTACGAGTTCGTCACTCAGCGCGTCGGCGGGGAGGACGTCACCGTGACCAACCTCACCAAGCCGGGAGGTGAGCCGCACGACCTCGAGCTGACCCCCCGGCAGGTCGCGGCGCTCGGCGAGACCGACCTCGTCGTCTACTCCCGGGGCTTCCAGCCCGCGGTCGACGAGGCGGTCGAGCAGCAGGCCGAGGGCAAGGCCCTCGACGTCCTGACGGCGGTCGAGCTCCAGGCAGCGCCCGAGGACGAGGCCCACGAGGAGGAGGCGCACGAGGACGAGGGGCTCGACGGCGCGGACCCCCACGTGTGGCTCGACCCGGTGCGACTCGCGACGATCGCGGACGCCGTGGCCGCCCGGCTGTCCGAGATCGACCCTGACTCCGCCGCGGCCTACGAGCGACGGGCCGCCGACCTGCGGACCGAGCTCGAGGCCCTGGACGACGAGCTGCGCACCGGGCTCGCGTCCTGCGCCCGCAAGGAGGTCGTGACCAGCCACGACGCCTTCGGCTACCTCACCGGCGCGTACGGTCTGGAGCAGGTGCCGATCGCCGGCCTGTCCCCCGAGGACGAGGCCTCGCCGGGCCGACTGGCCGAGATCGCCGTCGAGGCGGAGCAGAACGGGGTGACCACGATCTTCTTCGAGGAGCTCGTCAGCCCCAAGGTCGCCGAGTCGCTCGCCCGTGAGGTGGGGGCCACGGCCACCGTCCTCACCCCGCTCGAGGGCGCCCCGGAGTCCGGCGACTACGTCAGCGCCATGCAGGACAACCTCGCGACCCTGCGCACCGCTCTCGACTGCTCGTGAGCCCCTCGAGGCCGGCCCACTCATGAGCCGTCCCGCGGACAGGTCCGCCGTCGTCGAGCTGCGGGACGTCTCGGTGGCCTACGACGGCCGGACCGCCGTGTCGGGTGTCGACCTGCGGGTCGACGCCGGCGAGGTGGTGGCGCTGCTCGGCGCCAACGGCTCGGGCAAGAGCACGGTCGTCCGCGCGCTGCTGGGCCTGCTACCCCTGTCGACCGGTGAGGTCCGCCTGTTCGACACCCCCCTCGCGGACTTCCGGGACCGCACCCGGATCGGCTACGTGCCCCAGCGCGGCGGCGCCTCGACCGGCGTCCCCGCGACGGTCCGCGAGGTCGTGGCGACAGGCCGCCTCGCGGTGACGGGCCTGCGTCGTCCGAAAGCGCACGACCGCGACGCCGTGGAGCGAGCCATCGCCGCCGTAGGGCTCACCGGACGCGCCCGCGACAGCGTGGCGACGCTGTCCGGCGGCCAGCAGCAGCGAGTGCTCATCGCGCGGGCGCTCACCTGCGACCCGGAGCTGCTCGTGCTCGACGAGCCGACCGCAGGGGTGGACCTCGCCAGCCAGCAGGCCCTCGCGCTCACCCTGTCCTCGCTCGTGGAGCGCGGCACGACGGTCATCCTCGTCGCCCACGAGCTCGGTCCGATGCATCCGCTCATCAGCCGAGCCGTCACGATGGCCGACGGGCGGGTGCTCCACGACGGGCCGCCGCCGGAGGCCGACCACCTGCACCTGCACGACCCGGAGCACGCCCACCCGCTCCACGAGGGGCTCGCCCACGACGGCGCCGCGTCGGGGCCGTCGGTCTGGGGACTGACGTGAACCCGCTCGCCTTCGACTTCATGCAGCGGGCCCTGCTGTCCGCGCTGCTCGTCGGCCTCGCCGCCCCCGCGGTGGGCATCTTCCTCGTCCAGCGACGACTCGCCCTCATGGGCGACGGGATCGGCCACATCGCCCTCACCGGCGTCGCGCTCGGCTTCCTGCTCGGCACCGCGCCGGTGCTGACCGCCGTCGTCGTCGCGACGATCGGCGCGATCGTCATCGAGCTGGTCCGCCAGCAGGGGCGGACCGGCGGCGACGTCGCGCTCGCGCTCATGTTCTACGGCGGCATCGCCGGCGGCGTGCTGCTCATCGGGCTGGCCCCCGGCGGGACCAACGCCAACCTGCTGGCCTACCTGTTCGGCTCCCTCACCGCCGTGTCCCCCGGCGACGTCGTCGTCATCAGCGGGCTGTCCGGCTTGCTGCTGCTGACGCTCGCGGTGGTGGGCCGGCAGATGTTCGCCGTCTGCCACGACGAGGAGTACGCCAAGGTCGCCGGTCTGCCGGTCGGCGTGCTGAACATCCTGCTCGCGGTCATGGCGGCCGTCACCGTGACCGTGGCGATGAGGGTCGTCGGCCTGCTGCTCGTCAGCGCCCTGATGGTCGTGCCGGTCGCGACGGCGCAGCAGCTGGTCCGCGGCTTCCGGGCGACCGTCGTCGTCTCGCTGGCCATGGGAGTCCTGGCGTCGGTCTCGGGCGTGCTCGGCTCCTTCTACGCCGACACCGCTCCCGGCGCCTTGATCGTCATCGTGGCCCTCGCCGGCTTCGGCATCGCTACCCTCGTCGGCATCATCGTGCGGCGACGGCGCCCAGGGGTGGAGCCCGCAGACGACCGAGCGCTGGAGGCGATGGCACGGTGACCGACACGGCCCCCCTCCCCGGCCTGCGCACCACCCGACAGCGCACGGCGGTCGCCGACGTCCTGTCGAAGGTCGACGGCTTCCGCAGCGCCCAGGAGCTCCACGACCTGCTCCGCCAGGACGGTGCGTCCGTCGGGCTGACCACCGTCTACCGCCACCTGCAGGCGCTGGCCGACGCGGGGACCATCGACGTGCTCCGCACCGACGGCGGCGAGGCCGTCTACCGGCGCTGCCCCACCGCGACCCACCACCACCACCTCGTCTGCCGCGAGTGCGGCCGCAGCGTCGAGGTGGAGGGCCCGGAGGTCGAGGCCTGGGCCACCGCGGTCGCCGCGCAGCACGGCTTCACGGAGGTGAGCCACACCGTCGAGGTGTTCGGCACCTGCGGGGCGTGCGCGGGGACCGGCGGCGCGCGCTAGGCCGGAGCCGCCAGGTAGGACCGCTCGGCGGCGGCCAGCAGCCCGGCCCGCTCCTCGGCTCGGAGCCGGTCGGTGGCGATCAGGTCGTCGAGCAGCGCGGCGTACTCCACGAGGTAGGACGACACGCTGCCGTAGCGCTCGTCGAGCTCAGCGGCCGAGAAGGGCTGCCAGCCGCCCCAGTTGCCGCAGAGGTCGTTGATGGAGCGCGTACCCACCGGGCTGAGCGCGACCGGCCGCGGTCGGCCGAGCGGGAGCGCCGCCTCGGCGAACGGCACGCCACCGAGCGGCTGAGCGGTGTCGGGGTCGATCGACGGCACGAGGACCTCGAGGCCGGGCAGCTCGTTGACGTCGCCCGTGCCGGGCGGCGGCGTCGCCTGCAGCTCGAAGACCGCCGACGGCGGCAACGCGGTGCCGCCACCGGAGCGCACGGTCTCCGCCAGCTGCGCCACGACGGTGCGCAGGTACGGCTGGTAGCTGATGGGGTTGCGCGGCACGACCACGCCGTCGTTGCAGCGCAGGACGCCGAAGACGACCGCGTCCGGGAAGCTCGGGCCCGCGTGGGGGGACGGCCAGTCGTAGCGGAACGCGCCGTCGGGGACGGGGTCGGACAGCGAGACGCTGGCCCGGAGCCGGTAGTAGTCGGTGTAGTTGGCCACGTCGACGAAGACGGGGTCGCTCTTGGGCCGGCTCAGCAGCTGGCCGAGGGTCAGCGGGACGCCGTTCGGCAGGACGTACGGCGTCTGCGGGGCGCCGGCCGCCAGCTGGTTGATGGCGAGCCAGCCGCCGTTGCCGTCGACGGCGATGGCACCGTCGAAGACGCCCCGGCCGGACCGGGGGTCGGCGTTGAAGCCCTCGGCGACGAGGGTGTTCACGAACCAGGCGCTCTGGCTGACTCCGGCCAGCAGCAACTCGGTGTAGGTCGGCAGGGTCCCCCGCGCCTGCGACGGACCGGAGCGCGAGAGCAGCCGCCCGAAGTCGCGGACGATCACCTCGCCCACCCCCTGGGCGGTGGCCGGGACACCGGCCGAGATGCCGGTCTGCCACTGCACCCGGGCGTAGGAGATGCCCTGCTCGAACAGGAAGCCGTTGCCGATCCCGGCCGGGTAGGCCGCCTTCGTCGGCGTCACCGTGCCGGGGCTGAAGCTGTGCAAGGCACCGAGGAACAGGGGCGCACCGCGGTTCTCGGCCTCGACCAGGACGGTGCTGCGGCCCGTCGACGCCGCCGGCGCGATGAGCTCGAACTCCGAGCTCCAGACGAACCGGCCGTCATGACCCGTGGGCTGGTCCGCGAGACCGGCGACCGGCTCGCGAGGGTCGACGGCGCCCCGCACGACCCCCGCCGTGCGGACCCACTCCCTGCCGGCGAGCGTCAGGGGGGTTCGGGACAGCACCTCCACCGACGTGACCCCCGAGCTGAGCGGCGGGCCCTGGCGCCCGGCCGGCCCGGCGGCAGCGGGAGCGGGAGTGGCGGCGACGGTGAGGAGCACCAGGAGCGGTGCCGCCAGGGCGGCGACCAGACGGCGTACGGCCGGACGGGGCAGGGCGAGGTGCGACACGGGTCCTCCGGGACAGGGGGTCGACGGCTGCGACCCAGGGATGACAGCACACGGTGTGACCGGTCGCACTCAGAGGGGGCTGGCCCCCGGAGCGGGGCCGCTCTCAGCCGCCGTGCGACTCCTGCCAGGAGGTCAGCAGCTCGGCCTGGAGCCCGAACATCTCCTTGTGCTCCTCGGGCTCGCCGTGGTCGTAGCCGAGCAGGTGGAGGACGCCGTGCGTGCAGAGCAGCTGCAGCTCGGCCTCGGTGCCGTGACCGGCCTCCTGCCCCTGCCGCTCGGCCACCTCCGGGCACAGGACCACGTCGCCGAGCAGAGCCGGCCCGGTGTCGCCACCGGCGTCCTCGCCGATGCCCCGGCTCTGCGCCACGCCGCGGGAGCCGCGCAGGTCGAGCTCGTCCATGGGAAAGGCCAGCACGTCGGTCGGCCCCTGCTCCCCCATCCAGCGCACATGGAGCTTCTCCATCTCCGCCACGTCGACGAGCAGCAGCGACAGCTCAGCGAGCGGGGAGACGCCCATCCGGTCCAGTACGTGACGCGCGACGCGGACGAGGGCCTGCTCATCGACGTCGACGCCGCTCTCGTTGGCGACCTCGATGCTCACCGGGACCGCCGCACGTCGTCGCGGCGACCGGGGGCCCGGGCGGGCGCGACCTGCGGAGCGCGAGCGGCCTCGTTGTCCGCGTCGTACTGCGCGTAGGCGTCGACGATGCGACCGACCAGCCGGTGCCGCACCACGTCGGAGCTGGTGAGGGTCGCGAAGTGCACGTCGTCGATCCCCTCGAGGATCTCGCGCACCACCCGCAGCCCGCTCGTCGTGCCGGACGGCAGGTCGACCTGTGTGACGTCACCCGTGACGACCATCTTGCTGCCGAAGCCGAGCCGGGTGAGGAACATCTTCATCTGCTCGGCCGAGGTGTTCTGCGCCTCGTCGAGGATGATGAACGCGTCGTTCAGGCTTCTTCCCCGCATGTACGCCAGCGGGGCCACCTCGATCGTCCCGGCTGCCATCAGGCGCGGGATCGACTCCGGGTCGAGCATGTCGTGCAGCGCGTCGTAGAGCGGCCGCAGGTAGGGGTCGATCTTGTCGTAGAGGGTGCCCGGCAGGAAGCCGAGCCGTTCCCCCGCCTCGACGGCCGGCCGGGTCAGGATGATCCGGTTGACCTGCTTGGCCTGCAGCGCCTGCACGGCCTTGGCCATCGCCAGATAGGTCTTGCCGGTGCCGGCGGGACCGATGCCGAACACGACGGTGTGCTGGTCGATCGCCTCGACGTAGCGCTTCTGGTTGACCGTCTTCGGGCGGATGGTGCGACCGCGCCCGGACAGGATGCTCAGCGTCAGGACCTCGGCGGCCGCGGAGCCGTCCTCGTGCCGCAGCGCGGCGAGGGCGCGTTCGACGGCCTCGGCGTCGAGCTGCTCCCCCGCGGCGAGCAGGGCGAGCAGCTGCTCGAACAGCAGGACGCCGAGCGCGTTGTCACGGGCCGCGCCGGTGAGGGTGATCTCGTTGCCGCGCACGTGCACATCGCTGGTGAGCACCCGCTCGACGGTGACGAGGACCTCGTCGCGGCTGCCCAGCAGCGCGACCATGGACTGCTCGGCGGGGATGACGATCTTGCTGACGACGCGCTCGACGGCGCTGGGGGTGCGGGAGGTGTCGGGCATGTGGTCGGCGGTCGCCGTTCGCCTGCTCTCGGTCGGGTCCTGAGGTCGCCTCCCACGCTACTCGCGAGCGGCCAGCCCGTACCCGCCGTGAGGCTCAGCCCAACGCGCCCAGAGGGCAGTCAGCCCAACGCGCCCAGAGGGCGACCACCGAGCACGTGGACATGGGTGTGGTGGACCGTCTGGCCGGCGGCGTCGCCGGTGTTGGTCAGCACGCGGTAGCCGCTCCCGGTCAGCCCCTCCTGGCGCGCGACGGCGACGGCGCTGGCGAAGACCTCGGCGACCAGACCCGGGTCGGCCTCGGACAGGGCGGCGAGGTCGGGAGAGTGCTCGCGCGGGATCACCAGTACGTGCGTCGGCGCCTGCGGGCCGATGTCACGGAAGGCCAGCGTCCGCTCGGTCTCGAGCACCACGGTGGCCGGGACCTCCCCCGAGACGATCCGGCAGAACAGGCAGTCGGCCATCAGGCCCTCCAGGGACGTCGGGTGGGCCGCGATCGTAGGCCCGGTCACGTCCAGCGGGACGTGCGCGCACTCACCACGCAGGCCGCAGCGGCCCCGGCGGTCGAGGTCCGCAGGACGCTCGCGCCGAGCCGGACCGGACGGCCACCGGCAGCGGTGAGCCTGGCCAGCTCCGCGTCGGTGATCCCGCCCTCCGGTCCGACGACGAGCAGCACTTCCCCCTCGCTCGGCAGGTCGACGCGGGCGAGCGGCTCGGTCGCCTGCTCGTGCAGGACGTACGTCGTCGCGTCCGCCATGCGCTCCAGCAGTCCGGCCGTGTCGAGCCACGTCGCGACGACCGGGTGCCGCGCCCGACGGGACTGCTTGCCGGCCTCCCGTGCCGTCGAGCGCCACCGGCCCAGCGACCGCTCGCCGCGCGCGCCCTCCCACCTGACGACGCAACGCTGCGCCGACCAGGGCACGACCTCGTCGACGCCGACCTCGGTCGCGAGCTCGACCGCCAGCTCACCGCGGTCGCCCTTGGCGATGGCCTGCACGAGCACCAGGCGCAGGGTCGGCTCCGGCTCGACGGTGCGGCTGACCACGCGCAGCTGGACCGTGTCGTGCCCCAGCCCGGTGACCGTGCAGCACGCCCGCGTGCCCCGGCCGTCGGCCAGGTCGACCGCCTCGCCGACGCGGACCCGGCGCACCGTCGCGGCGTGCCGTCCCTCCGGTCCGGTGAGCTGCAGCTCGTCACCGGTCAGGTCGTCGAGCAGGAACAGCGCTGCTGTCACGCTGCGCGCCTACCGGCGACGGCGACCGAACAGCCCGCCGCCCTTGCCGGACACCCCTGGCCGCTCCTCACCGCGCAGCCGGGCGAGGTCGCGCAACAGCTCCTCCTGCTTGGTGTCGAGCCTGGTCGGCACCTCGACCTGCAGGTGGACGTGCAGGTCGCCGCGCCCGGTTGCGCGCAGGTGGGGCACCCCGCGGGCGCGCAGCGTGAGCACCGCGTCCGGCTGGGTGCCCGGCGCGACGTCGAGCTCCTCGTCACCGTCGAGCGTCTCGAGGGGTAGGCAGGTGCCGAGCGCCGCGGCCGTCATCGGCAGCGTCAGCGTGCAGTGGAGGTCGTCGCCCTCGCGGGTGAAGACGGGGTGCGGGCGCTCGACGATCTCGACGTAGAGGTCGCCGGCCGGACCACCACCGGACCCGACCTCGCCCTCGCCGGTGAGCCGGATGCGCATGCCGCTCTCGACGCCGGCCGGGATCTTGACCGTGAGGGTGCGTCGGGCGCGGACCCGCCCGTCGCCGCTGCACTCGCCGCACGGGTGCTCGATGACCGACCCCAGCCCGCCGCAACGGGGGCAGGCGCGGGCCGTCATGACCTGGCCGAGGAACGAGCGCTGCACCTGCTGCACCTCGCCGCGGCCCCGGCAGGTGTCGCAGGTGGACGGGTGGGTGCCCGGGGCTGTGCCCTCGCCGGTGCAGGTGGAGCAGACGACAGCGGTGTCGACGGTGAGCTCGCGGTCGGTGCCGAAGACCGTCTCGGCGAGGTCGCACTCGACGCGGATCAGCGCGTCGCCGCCCTGTCGCACCCGGCTGCGGGGCCCGCGCGAGCCGCCCCCGCCGAAGAAGGCGTCCATGATGTCGCCGAGCCCGCCGAACCCCTGCGAGAACGGGCTTCCCGAGCTGCCGGGTCCGCTCGACAGCGGGTCGCCGCCGAGGTCGACGACCTGTCGCTTCTGGGGGTCGCTCAGCACCTCGTACGCCGCTGTCACGGCCTTGAACTGCTCCTGCGCCTCAGGATCGGGGTTGACGTCGGGGTGCAGCGTGCGGGCCAGCTTGCGGTAGGCCTTCTTCAGGTCGTCGTCGGTGGCGTCGCGCGCGACCCCGAGCGTGCCGTAGTAGTCAGCCACTAGGCACCCGCCAGCAGCTCGCCGACGTAGCGCGCGACGGCGCGCACCGAGCCCATGTTGCTGGCGTAGTCCATGCGGGTCGGACCCAGCACGCCCAGGCCGCCGTACGCGCTCGACTCGGGTCCGTAGCCCATGGTCACCACGGAGGTGGACCGGAGTCCCTCCACGTTGTTCTCCTCGCCGATCTTGACGTGCACGGTGCTCGGGTCGTTGACCTCACCCATGAGCTTGAGCAGGACGACTTGCTCCTCGAGCGCCTCGAGGACGGGCCGAAGCGTCTGCGGGAAGTCGAGGACGTGACGCGTGAGGTGCGCCGTGCCGCCCAGGACGATGCGCTCCTCGGGCTGGTCGACGAGCGTCTCCAGCACCACCGTCAGCACGCTGGTGAGCACCGGTCGGATGGAGGCGGGAGCAGCGTCGGGGAGGTCGGCGAGGGCCGCGGGCGCGTCAACGAGGCGCGCGCCGTGGAGCCGGCTGCCGAAGGCCTGGCGCAGGTCGCCGACGTCATCGTCGGACAGCGGACCCGCGAGCTCCAGCACCCGCTGCTCGACCCGGCCGGTGTCGGTGATGAGCACCAGCAGCAGCCGGGTGGGCGCGAGGTGGACGATCTCCAGGTGACGGACCGAGCTGCGCGACAGGCTGGGGTACTGCACGACGGCGACCTGCCGGGTCAGCTGAGACAGCAGGCGCACCGAGCGGCGCACCACGTCGTCGAGGTCGACCGCCCCCTCGAGGAAGGACTGGATCGCCCGTCGCTCGGCCGGTGACAGGGGCTTGACCGAGGACAGCCGGTCGACGAACAGCCGGTAGCCCTTGTCGGTGGGGATGCGGCCGGCGCTGGTGTGGGGGTGGGTGATGAAGCCCTCGTCCTCGAGCGCCGCCATGTCGTTGCGCACCGTCGCCGGGCTGACACCGAGCGCGTGCCGCTCGGCGAGCGCCTTGGAGCCGACCGGCTCCGTGGTGCTGACGAAGTCCTCGACGATCGCCCGGAGGACCTCGAGCTTGCGGTCGTCCAGCACGCGTCACCTCCTCCGCACCCCATACCGGGTGCCGGTCTGGCACTCCTCAGAGCAGAGTGCCAAGTGTACGGGCGGGAGCGCGCTCCGGCGCGGTGCGGGGGTGACGTCGCGTCGGCTCTGCGTGGGATCCACAGCACCAGAGCGCCGTGGATCCCACGCTCTGATGCTCACCAGCGACGTACGCGGAGTGCCGGTCAGCCGACCCCGACGGTCTCGGCGAGGCTGAGGCCGTGTGTCGCGGCGATCAGCTCGGCCGCCTTCTCACCGATCATGATCGCGGGCGCGTTGGTGTTGCCGGACGTCACGTTCGGCATCACGCTCGCGTCGGCGACGCGCAGCCGGCCGACCCCCTGCACCCGGAGGTCGGCGTCGACGACGCTGCCGATCCGGCACGTCGACGTCTCGTGGTAGACGGTCAGCGCGTAGTGCCGGGCCAGGTCCTCGAGCAGGTCGTCGCTCGGCACGTCACCCGCTGCGTGGCCGTGCGCCTCCGCCAGCGCCGGAGGCACCAGCAGCGAGCCCATCCCAGGCACCGGCCAGCTGTCCACCAGCTCGAGCGCCTTGCGCATCACCGCCACCATCACCGTCACGTCGTGCGGGTCGTCGAAGTAGTTGAGCGAGATGACCGGCGGGTCAGACGGGTGTGAGCTCGCGAGCCGGACCTCGCCCTCCGAGTGCGGCTGCACGGGGTTGGGGAGCATCACGACGACCTGTGCGTCCGCCGCGAGTCGAGCGGCCGGGTCGTCGAAGTACTCGTCGGGGTCCACCCGGAACAGGGTGCGCCACAGGTCGGCGGTGTAGCCGCAGACGAGGAAGCCGATCTGCGCGTCATGGGTGTGCTCGTCACCGAGGCCGGTGGAGTACCAGAGCCCCGCGTCGTACAGCGAGGAGGACACCAGCCCCCTGCCGGTGGTGGCCCACTCGGTCAGCTGCCGCTCGGCCTCGGCTTTGAGCGCCGCGAGCTCGGGCGGCAGACCGGCGTCGTCGGCCGGGTCGGCCGGCAGCGGGCCGACCGGCGCCCGCAGCGCGTCCGGGCCGAGCGCGACCGCCACCTCCGCCATCGCCAGGCCGATGCCCGGCGCGGGGAAGACCATCGGCGTGTGCAAGTGGTCCTTGAGGTGCTTGCCGACGTCGGGCAGGTCGACCAGGCACTCGACGCCGACCTCGGCGAGCTCGTCCTTCGGCCCGATCCCGGACAGCAGCAGGACCTGCGGCGAGCCGATGGCACCCGCTGACAGCACGACCTCCTTGGTCGCCGAGACCGTCTGCACCGTCCCGTCAGCCGTGCGGTACTCGACTCCCGTGGCGGCCAGCTCATCGCCGGAGCCCTCCAGGAGGATGCGCTGCACGTGCGCGTGCGGGATCACCACGAGGTTGTCCCGAGCGTCCATCACGGGCTCGAGGAACGCGTGGAAGGTCGAGGTCCGCTTCCCCTCCTTCGTGGTGGTCTGGAACAGCGAGGCGACTCCCTCGGGCCTCGCCCGGTCGGCGCCGTTGTAGTCGCCGGTCGGGATCCCGCTGGCCTTCGCCGCATCGACGAACTGCTGCGCGGCCGGGATGACCGGCGACCGCACCGAGACGCCCAGCGGCCCGTCGGGGTTGTGGGCGTCGTGGTCCACCACGATGTCGCCGCTGGGCTGGAGCCCCTCGGACTTCTTGAAGTAGGGCAGCAGGTCGCCGTACGCCCAGCCCTGCGCGCCGGAGTCGGCCCAGCCGTCGAAGTCGCCCGGGTGGCCGCGCACGTACGCCATGTAGTTGAGGCCGGAGGACCCGCCGAGCATCTTGCCGCGGGGCACCATCATCCGGCCCTCCGCGAGCCCGCGACCGACCCCGCCGGCGTCCCCGGTGTACATCCAGTCGGTCTCGGGGTTGAGCTGCAGGGTCGAGACCGCCGCCGGCATGGTCTCCTCCGGCGGCGGCGGTCCGCCGGCCTCGACGAGGGCCACCCGCACGGACGGGTCTTCGGACAGCCGGGCGGCGATCACCGCACCGGCGGAGCCTGCGCCCACGACGACGACGTCGAACTGCTCAGCCATGCGGACCGCCTCCTGCGCCGAGGGCTACCGACGAGGGCTCGCCGGGGGCTCGGCACTGGGGCGGAGTGTGGCACGGATCACAGGTACCGGGCACCCGTGGCCGCGCGGCGGCCGACGGGGGGACGGGCGTCGCTCAGCGCACCGGTCGTAACGCCTCCCGGGTCAGGCTGGCGACGTCCGGGTAGCCGTCGATCGCCATCGTCAGGTCGGTCTCGGCCAGCAGGCAGCGCAGCACGTGCTCGATGCCGGCCTGGCCACCGACCGCGAGGCCGTACGCGTAGGGCCGGCCGACCGCGACCGCGGTTGCTCCGAGCGCGAGCGCCTTGACCACGTCGGGGCCGCTGCGCACGCCGGAGTCGAAGACGACAGGCAGGTCGCCCGCCGCGTCGACCACGTCGGCGAGACACTCGATGGCCGGCAGCCCGCCGTTGGCCTGGCGACCGCCGTGGTTGGAGCAGTAGATCCCGGCCATGCCGCTGTCGACGGCGCGCCGGGCGTCGTCGGGCGAGCAGATGCCCTTGAGCAGCAGCGGAAGGGTGGTGAGCGATCGCAGCCAGGCCAGGTCGTCCCATGTCAGCCGCTGGTTGCCGAAGACGGCCGACCAGTGGCCGGTCGCGGCCTGCACGTCCTGCTCGGGCGGGACGGCCAGCCGACTGCGGAAGACCGGGTCGCTGAAGTAGTTGGCGAGGCAGAGCCCCTGCAGCTGCGGGAAGCTCGCGATCTGCAGGTCCCGCGGACGCCAGCCCAGCGTCAGGGTGTCGAGGGTGACGACGATGGCCGAGAAGCCGGCGGCCTCCGCGCGGTGGACCAGGCTCTCGGTGAGCTCCCGGTCGTTCGGCGGGTAGAGCTGGAACCAGCCCGGCGTGTCCCCCAGTGCGGCGGCGACGTCCTCCATCGGGTCCTGGGACAGAGTCGAGGCGATCATGGGAACGCTCATGGCTGCGGCGGCCCGTGCTGTCGCGAGGTCACCGTGACCGTCCTCGCCGCACAGCCCGATGACCCCGACCGGCGCCAGCATCAGCGGTGTCGGCAGGGTGCGGCCGAGCATCTCGACGGACAGGTCCCGCTCCGCCGCGCCCCGCAGCATCCGTGGCATGAGGCCGTAGCGGGCGAAGGCGCGGACGTTGCCGTCCTGCGTCCCCTCGTCGCCGGCGCCACCCGCCACGTAGGACCACATCTGGGGGCTCATCACCGCCTCGGCCCGGCGCGCCAGCTCGGGGTAGGACATGGGCAGCTCCGGCTGCTTGCCGGTCAGCCCCTCGAGGTAGGTCCCGAACTGCCAGTCGCCGTAGTTCGCCACAGGACTCCGCCCTCAGTCGTGCCCCGGGCCTCCCGGGACGGCCCATGATGCCCGTACGTCGCGGCGCCGCGCCACGGCACGCGGCGCGCTCCGTCAGCGCGCGACGAGGGCTCCCGTCCGCCAGGCGGCCAGGTCGCGGGTGCTCGGCAGGTGGCTGACCTCCGCAGAGCTCTCGGCGCGGCTGCCCAGCAGCAGGAGCGTCAGCAGCACCCCGTAGACCGGCAGGTGACCGACCAGCTCAGTGGTGCCGAACAGCGCCAGGCTGCTGGTGAAGGGGACGGCCGCCACGAGCGCCACCACCTGGGGGGTGGCACCGGACAGGACCAGCAGCGCGAACAGCAGCTCGACGCAGCCGGCGAACAGCACGAAGTCGGGTGCGCTGACGCCGAGCGGCGAGAGCAGGTTGAGCACCGGCTGCTGCTGGAGCATCGCCTCCCCCATCGCCGGGTTCGCCAGCTTCTCGACGACGGCGAGCACGCCGAGCGACCCCGCAGCGCCGAGGCGCAGGGCCAGGACGGCGGGGCGGAGGCGGTCGGCCTCGACCGCGACCCGACCGCCGAGCGCGCGGTCGGGGGGCAGCACGACCAGGAAGACGGCGATCCCCAGCAGGACGAGGCTGGCCAGCACCTGCCGCGGTCCCTGCAGCACCAGCAGGACCGGGCCGGCGGTGGCGACCACCGCGGCTGCCACCCGCACCTGGCGGCCGAGCACCAGGAGCACGCCGGCGACGACCTGCGGGGCGAGCAGGAGCCAGGCCCCCGCACCCGAGCCCACCTGGACCGAGGGGTCGAGGACGGCGCCGAAGGCCGACAGGGCCAGCAGGCTGACGCCCAGGTGGAGGGCGAGCAGCCGCGGGACCCACGGCACCAGCCGGCCGAGAGGACGGAGGATGGCGAGCTCCGGTGTGGGCACGGCTCGGGCGGCGAGCCGCCACACGACCGCCACCGCGACGACCGCCGCGATGCCCGCCAGCGTCAGCGGCTCGGTGAGCGCGGACCAGTCCAGCGGGTAGCGGTCGGGGTGGTGCACGAACCACGCCTCGTGGGCCAGCACGTCCATCGGTCGTCCTCCTCGGCTTGCGGCGTCGCCGCCAGCACGAGTCTCGTCCGGACCAGGTCGCACCCGCAACGCTTGCGACGAAGACAGGACCTTGGTCCCGGTCGTGACACCACAGCCCGAAGGTCCCGCCCTGCACCTCGTCGAGGCGCTGCGTCGGGACGTCGTCGAGCAGTGCCTGCCCCTGCCCGCCGCTCGGAGCGCGGTCGAGCGAGCCGTCGCAGTCGCCGGGTAGGACGTCGCCGACGCGATGATCACGACGATCGAGGATCCGGCCGCCGAGTGCACCCGCGTCGACCAGCCGGTCGCCGGCAAGGGTCGGCCTCGTGGTTCGCGGACCGGCTGCGTGGGGCGGCTACCAGCGCGAGTGCACGTGCTCCCGGACGCGTTCCGGTCGACGCCCAGGTTGCGGCGGAGACGTCCGCCGTGTCGAGCATGGTCACGCCCTCGTCGAAGGCCGCGTGGAGGACAGCGAGGGCGTCGGTCTCGCTCACCTCGCCCCAGTCACCGCCGAGCTGCCAGCACCCCGGGCCGATCACCGACACCGGCCGGCCGGTCCTGCCCAGCACCCGCTGCTCCACGTCTCAGTCCTCGTCCGGGCCGGCGAGCACGCGCCAGCGGAAGGTGGTGACCAGCTCCAGCGTCCCCCCAGCCGGCACGACCGACTCGCGCCCGAGCCGCACGGCGTCTGGCGGTCCCGTCTGCGGCTCGACGGCCACCGCGTCGGGGTGCTCGGTGAACAGCACCCAGTGGTCGGTCGGGCTGTCGACCACCAGCTCCAGGGCACCCGGCCACACCAGCCTCGGCGGCTCGGCCAGGTCGAGGAAGCAGTCGTCGTGCGGCCCCGGCGTCGGCGCGATGAGCCGGCCGGTCGGGAGCGCGTCGGCGCCCTTCTCGTACTGCTGGGCGGGGTCGGCGTGCAGCACCGCTCCGCCACCCCGGTCGAGTCGCCGTCGGAGCCAGGGGTGCCACCCGATCACGGCCGGCATCTGCTCGAGCGCCTGCAGGGTGAGCACGGTCGTCAGACAGTCCTCGCCGAGCGAGAGCTCGGCGCGCACGCACCCCTCGAAGGGCCACGGGCTCCGCAGCTCGTGCTCCAGCACGACCCGCGTCCCGCTCGCCTCGACGACCGACCAGGCGGCGTCGACGGCGGTGCCGTGGATGGCATGGGGGGCGGCGTGGGCCGGGAGCTCGTGCACGGTCCCCTCCCACTCGAAGCGCGCCTGCGACATCCGACCGGCGAAGGGCGCCAACGCGAAGCAGCCGGACAGCGTGGGCGGGTGGCCGTCGGGGATGTCGACGGCCGCCAGCAGCTCGAGACCGTCGACGACCAGCGACGTCCACCGGCCGCCGTCAGCCGGGTCCACCTCGAGCCGCGCGCCTCCGGCGGAGAGGGTCACCCGGTCCATGGTCAGCGCGCCCCGAGCACGTGCTCCGGCGCCAGCTGGTCGAGCCGGCCGAAGCCGTAGCCGCGCGCCCCGACGGCGTCGGCCTCGAAGTCCTCGAAGGCACTGCGGTCGTCCAGCAGGTCGGCGAAGGTCTCACCCGGAGCCAGGGTCGGCTGGGTCAGCTCCAGGACCTTGCTCTCCTCCATCGACGTCTGCACCTCCGGATCGGCCCGGAAGGCACGCGCCCGCTCCTGCTTGCTGGTGTAGCGCAGCAGCGCCGCAGCGGCGGCGACTATACAGGCCCCATGGACCTGCTGCTGGCCTTCTCCGTCGTGCTCTTCGCGGGCGTCCTGCTGTCCGGGCTGGCTCACCGGACCGTGCTGTCGACCGCTGTGCTGTTCCTGCTCGCCGGTTTCGTGCTCGGCGACGGGGTCACAGGCGTGCTGGCCTTCCAGCCCGACGACGAGATCGTTGTCGGGCTGGCCGAGCTCGCGCTGTTCTCCGTCCTCTACACCGACGGCATGCGGGTCGGCTTCAACGACCTGCGCTCGGCCTGGCGGCTGCCCGGTCGGGCGCTGGTGCTGGGCATGCCGCTCACCTTCGCCATCACGGCGGCCCTCGCCCACTTCGTGGCCGGCCTGCCGTGGACGGAGTCCATGCTCGTCGGTGCGGTGCTCGCACCGACCGACCCGGTCTTCGCGTCCGCCATCGTCGGACGGGAGGAGGTCCCGCCGCGGCTGCGGTCGCTGCTCAACGTCGAGAGCGGTGTCAACGACGGCCTCGCGCTCCCGGTCGTGCTCGTGCTGCTGTCCATCCTCTCCCAGGACGAGGTCGCTGGCACCGACCTCGTTGTGGAGCTGGCGCTCGGGGTCGCCCTGGGCGTGGTGGTCCCGGCGGTCGCGGTCCTGCTCCTGCGCAGCCGCTTCACCTCCACCACACCGCTCTACGCCTCACTGGGCGGCCTGTCGATCGGGCTCATGGTGCTGGGGCTGGCGAGCGTCACCCACGCCAACCTGTTCCTCGCAGCCTTCACCGCGGGCATCACGATCGCCACGATGGCGCGCGATGTCGAGCACTCCTTCGCAGAGTTCGGCGAGCTGGTGACCGAGCTGCTCAAGCTGGCCGCGATCCTCGTCTTCGGCGCTCTCATCTCTCCCACCTTCCTCGGTGAGATCCCGATCAACGGCTACGTCTTCGCGGTCCTCGCCCTGCTGCTCGCTCGTCCGCTCGCCATCTTCGTGTCGTTGCTGCGCAGCCACCTGCCGTTCCCCCAGCAGGCCGTGGCCGCGTGGTTCGGACCGAAAGGGTTCGCGTCCGTCGTCTACGGACTGCTCATCCTGGAGGCGGGCGTCCCGCTGGCGGACGAGATGTTCCACCTCGTGGCCCTCGTCATCTTCGCCTCGATCCTGGCCCACTCGTCGACGGACGTCCCCATCGCGCACGCGTTCGCGCGGGCCGAGGAGCGGCGCACCGGGAGCTCCGCCGACCCGGCGCCGGTCGAGGTGCCCGAGGACCCACTCAGCCAGGCCGTCCCACCGGAGACCGACCAGCGCTGACACCGCCGGCCACCGCGGGAGGCGTTTCGCACACCTCCCTCGCGGGACAGGAACTGCATGCTCGCCATCGCCTCGCTGCTCGCCATCCTCACGGTCTCCATCGTCATCACCCGGGTCGCCACGGTGATGCTGCGGGCCACCGGCCTGTCGGGTGACATCGCCCGCTTCCAGGCACGCTCGGCGTTCAGCGGCGCGGGCTTCACCACCAACGAGTCGGAGTCGGTGGTCAACCACCCGGTGCGACGCCGGATCGTGATGCAGCTGATGCTGCTCGGCGCCGCAGGGGTCGTGACCAGCCTGACCTCGCTGCTGCTGTCGTTCGCCGACGCCAGCGGTGAGCAGACGACCAACCGTCTCCTGACCCTGCTCGCGGGACTCATCGCCCTCCGGCTGTTTGCCGGCAGCCGGCTCGTGGACCGCGGGCTGACTCGGCTGACCGAGTGGGCGCTGCACCGCTTCACGCGGCTGAACGTCCGCGACTACGACAAGCTGCTGCACATCAGCGAGGACTTCGCCGTCGCCGAGATCGAGCCCGAGCCGGGCAGCTGGCTCGTGGGCCGGCCGCTGTCGGACCTCAAGCTCCGCGAGGAGGGCGTGATGATCCTCGGCATCCACCGCAAGGGCCGTCCCTACCTCGGCGTGCCGATCAGCAGCACCATCATCCAGGAGGGCGACCGCCTCGTCAGCTACGGCGAGGACGACTCCATCGTCGAGCTGGCCGAGCGGCGCGCGGGCACCAAGGGCGACCGCGCCCACGAGGCCGCGGTGGAGCACTACCGCACCGTCCGGCAGCTCTGAGCACCCGCTACGTCCGGCGTCGTACGTCCGCAGGACACACTGGCCCACGTACCCGCCCGGACGACCAGGAGGACCAATGACCGCGACGTACGCCACCGGCGGCGAGACCGTCTTCACCTACGGCGCCCCGCAGCTGAAGTTCGGTGAGGGCGCGGCGGACGAGATCGGTCATGACCTCGCGCAGTACGGCGCGAAGCGGGTCCTCGTGGTGACCGACCCGGGTGTCGCGGCGACCGGCGCGCCGCAGCGGATCGCCGAGCAGATGGCGGCGTACGGGGTCACGGCGGAGGTCTTCGCCGGCGTGCACGTCGAACCCACCGACGTGAGCATCGACGCGGCGGTCGCCCATGCGCGCTCGACCGGGCCCTGGGACGCCTTCGTCGCCGTGGGTGGCGGCTCCAGCATCGACACGGCCAAGGCGGTCAACCTGCTGACGACCAACCCGGGCGAGCTGTCGGACTACCTCAACGTGCCGGTAGGCGCTGGTCGCGCACCCAGCCAGCCGCTGAAGCCGCTGGTGGCCGTGCCGACGACCACGGGGACGGGCGCGGAGAGCACGACGATCTGCGTGCTGGACGTGCTGTCGCTCAAGGTCAAGACGGGGATCAGCCACGCGCGGCTGCGTCCGACGCTCGCGGTGGTGGACCCGTCGTTGACCTGGAGCCAGCCCGCCGGCGTCACCGCCGCCAGCGGCATGGACATCCTGTGCCATGCCCTCGAGAGCTACACCGCCCGCGACTACACGAGCTACGACCGCAAGCGGCCCGAGCAGCGGGTGCCCTACTGCGGCTCCAACCCCGTGTCGGACATGTGGTGCGAGCGGGCGCTCGGCCTGCTGTCGGAGGCGTTCCGGCCGGCTGTCCGCGACGGCGAGGACCGGGCGGCGCGCGGGGCGATGGCCCTCGCGGCGACGATGGCCGGGCTCGGCTTCGGCAACGCCGGGGTGCACATCCCCCACGCCAACGCCTACCCGATCGCCGGGCGGGTCAAGGACTTCCGGCCGGCCGGCTACCCGCAGGAGGAGCCGATGGTCCCGCACGGCATGGCCGTGTCGCTGACCGCGCCCGAGGCCTTCCGCTTCACCTTCGAGGCCTCCCCGGAGCGGCACCTGCGGGCCGCCGCGCTGCTGGCCCCCGGCATGGACCGCGCGGACGACCCGCGTGAGCAGCTCCCCCGCGCCGTCGTCGCCCTGATGCGGGACGTCGGCATCCCCAACGGCATCGGTGGCGTCGGCTACGGGGAGGCCGACGTCGACGACCTCGTCGCCGGCACGCTGCAGCAGCAGCGGCTGCTCGCCACGGCTCCGAGGCCGGTGACCCACGAGGACCTCGTCGGCATCTACCAGGGGTCGGTCGAGAACTGGTAGCGGCCGGCTCAGCCCGTGACCGCCTCGCTGATCGCCCGGAGCTGCTGCAGCTGCGCCGGGGTCAGCCGGTCGAGCAGCAGCCGTCGCACCGCCTCGACGTGTCCCGGCGCGGCGTCGGCGAGAGCCTGCTGCCCCTGCTCGGTGAGCACGGCGACCTGCCCGCGCCGGTCGGTCGGGCACGGCTCGCGGCGGACCCAGCCCAGCCGCTCCAGCTGTCCGACGG
>Ga0136611_10000092_pt1 | contig 47746 bp, 39 predicted proteins | sample AntDrymUQ2232306_2_FD_106645 | JGI IMG/M metagenome (GOLD analysis project Ga0136611, IMG submission 106645) | Polar desert sand microbial communities from Dry Valleys, Antarctica - metaG UQ223 (23.06) | ecosystem: Environmental > Terrestrial > Soil > Desert | place: Antarctica: Dry Valley... | reverse complement strand
GTCATGTAGAGCGTCGTGTGTCCCAAACAGTCCTGAATATCGAATTCACGAGCATCGTTCCGAAGTGCATGAACCGCGAATGAGTGCCGGAACTTGTGGGGATGAACGTGAAGGCCGGTCCTCTTGCCTAGCCTTTCAAGTAACTGAAGGAGTCCAGAGGTTGTGAGGGAGTCACCAACGTGATTGAGGAACACTGTCGGAGGATTCTCAATTGCGGACTTGTCTCGGCCTCGTTGATACCGACGAATCGACCGCAACGTTCTCGCAGATACAGGCACCTGTCGTTCCTTCGCTCCTTTGCCAAGCACCCGCACGAGGCCACGATCCCAATCAATTGACTCGTCGCGTATCAACACCAACTCCGAAGCTCGAATGCCAGAGTCGAACAGGGTCATCACGATTGCGAAGTCGCGAAGGCCCATTAGCGTCGTTCGATCACATGCAGTAAGCAGCGTGTCAATGTCCTTTTTGCTGAAGATCTCGAAGTCGGTCGTGGGTAGTTTGGGTGTCGCGACTCGATGCGTGGGATCGCTCGCAAGCAGCTCCTCACGAACAGCAAATGCAAAGATGGTCTTCAGCGCGACCACGTTGTTGCTAACAGTCTTTGGTGCGTGCGTCTGCTGAACACTAACGATGAAGTCTCGGATCGTGCGTGCGGTGACGGTGTCACATCGCGTCGAAAGCTGAGCTGTTTCCAGAAAGACTACGAAGCGTCGAACGTGGTACCGCATTGACGTAATGGTATGAACGCTGCGATTCGATGACCGTGCGAACAGTTCATACTCGTCGTACAGACTCCAGAGATCCATACAGAAACCCCCTCGAAGTATGACCGCGTTTGCGGCATCTCGGAGGGGGAAACCAAACGGTTACTTTCGACCTCGAACGAAGCTGCGATAACCATTTTCCGCGTCTGTGTCGGGTTAGTACGCCCGCAGGGACTCGAACCCCGGACCTCTTAGTCCGCAACCAAGCGCTCTATCCGCTGAGCTACGGGCGCGTCTGCCGCGTCGTTTCCGGCGCGACGTGAAGGATAGCACAAGTGGCTTTCTCGCTGTCAAAGCACCTGAGCCGTGCGAACGCGAGTCACCAAAACGTCACAAGATTGTGAAGCTTCACACGAAATGCTTGACAGGGTGTTGAGTGCGGGCTTATGATCATGGTAGAGATTTCCGGACAGGCTCACTACGAGCGGAGAACGTGCGTCCATGCCTCGATTGGTCGTTGCAACGCAGGGAACTGAGGAGTTGGTGGTTACCACCGACGCTTCTACCTGCGCGTCGTCGATCATTATTATTGGCCTTATCGAGGTAGTACTCCTCACCAGGGAGACATAAGGGAGCGCGCGAACGGAAATCGGATGACACAGAACCTGACGCGAGCCTCCCACAGCGGGAGGCTCGTTGCGTTTCTGGGGGATGAGGCGACAGGGGCGAGGCGATAGGCGATAGGCAACAGGCAACGGGGGAGCGGCCATTGGTTGGTTCGCGACGGGTGACAGGTGAGGGAAGGCGGGACGATGGTCGCTACACAGCCAGTCAGGGCGGCGGAAGCGTTGGACGATGTCGATAGTGCGATGACGCCAGTCGAGTTGCAGGTGTTCGTTGAGGACGAGATCGATACGCATCCTGAGGGGGCGGCCAGGCCGAAGATCGGCGCGCGCGTGCTGTGCGAGGCGCTGATCAGGGAGGGCGTCGATACGATCTTCGGCTATCCCGGCGGCGTCGTTATTCCATTGTATGACGTCTTCCCGGACTACCCGGAGTTACATCATGTGCTGGTGCGGCATGAGCAGGGCGCGGGACATGCCGCAGATGGCTACGCGCGTGTGACCGGCAAGGTCGGGGTCTGTCTGGCAACGTCGGGACCGGGCGCAACAAACCTGGTGACGCCGATTGCGACCGCCATGCTCGATTCGATCCCATTGGTCGCGATTACCGGACAGGTGCCGCAAGCCGTCATCGGTTCGGACGCCTTCCAGGAGATCGACATCACAGGTATCACGCTTCCGATCACCAAGCACAATTTCCTTGTTCGCCGTATCGAAGACCTCGGACCAACGATTCAGAAGGCGTTCCATTTGGCGAGCACCGGGCGACCGGGGCCGGTGCTGGTCGATATTCCGAAGGATGTGCTGCTGGCGAAAGGCGAGCTGGCCGCGCCAGTGAAGCTCGACCTGCCTGGATACAAGCCGACTTATGTGCCGCATCGTCGGCAGATTCGGCTGGCTGCCGAGGAGATTCGCAACGCGAAGAAGCCTCTTATCCTGGCGGGACACGGCATTCTTATCTCCGAGGCCATGGACGAGTTGAAAACGCTGGCCGAGAAGGCACAGATCCCGGTAGGGCTAACACTGCTCGGCATTGGCGGATTCCCGCAGTCGCACGACCTGTGTCTCGGGATGATCGGTATGCACGGCTACGCCCACGCCAACCGCGCGATTCACGAGGCCGACCTGATCATCGGCGTCGGCATGCGTTTCGACGACCGCGTGACCGGCAAGCTCAGCGAGTTCGCGCCGAACGCTCGCATCGTGCATATCGACATCGACCCTGCCGAGATCGGCAAGAACGTCCCAGCGGTGGTTCCAGTCGTTGGTGATGGGAAGCAGGCGCTGAGTCTGCTGGCCGCTGAACTCGACGATCTGCGCCACGACGAATGGCTGGAAGCGATTGTCGAGTGGAAGCGTGTGCCACCGTATCGCGTTGGACGAGCGAATCAGGGGCTTTTGCCGCAGTACGTCATGGAGCGCCTGTCGACGCTGACCGAAGGCAAGGGCATCTTCACGACCGACGTTGGCCAGCACCAGATGTGGGCGGCGCAGTTCCTGAAGATCGATGCGCCGTACCAGTGGGTGTCGTCGGGCGGGCTTGGCACGATGGGATTCGGCGTCCCGTCGGCGCTCGGCGCGGCGCTTGGCAAGCGTGATGAGCAGGTCTGGGCCATTGTCGGCGACGGCGGCGTGCAGATGACGTTGTTCGAGTTCGCCACGCTCGTGCAGGAGCGCGCCAACGTCAACGTCGTGATCGTCAATAATGGTTATCTCGGCATGGTGCGACAGTGGCAACAGCTCTTCCACAATTCCAACTATTCCGAGACGAACATCTCGCAGCCGAACTTCGAGATGCTCGGGACGGCCTACGGCATCCCGTCGCGACGCATCGACCGGCGCGAGGACGTCGATGATGCGATTCGCTGGGCGCAGTCGATCGACGGCCCGACGCTGATCGACTTTGTGGTCGGCCAGGAAGAGAACGTCTACCCGATGATCCCGAGCGGCGGTTCGTTCAACGAACTGATCGAGGAAGGTGATTAGCAGCATGGCAAGTCGTCCGCATACTCTGGTCGTGCTGGTCGAGGATCATCCCGGTGTGCTGAACCGGGTCATGAGCCTGTTTCGCCAGCGCGGCTTCAACATTGACTCGGTCGCCGTCGGCCATGCTGAGATTCCGGGCATCTCGCGCATGACGTTCGTCGTCGCCGGTGACGACAAGATCATCGAGCAGGTCACGAAGCAGCTCTACAAGCTGCTGGAAGTGCTGAAGGTCACCGATGTGACTGGCGAGAACCTCATTACCCGTGAACTGGCACTCGTAAAGATCGCCGCGACGGACCGCACGCGTGCAGATATCATGCGCATCGTGACCGACATCTATCGCGCGCGTGTGGTCGATGCGACGCCGGATTCGCTGATTGTCGAAGTGACCGGACCGAACGAAAAGATCGAGTCGTTGCTGACGATGATTCGGCCATATGGCATAAAGGAAGTCGCACGTACAGGCAACGTCGCAATGGTGCGCGGCAGCCAGAACCACGCTGGTGGGCTGACCGTGGTCCGGGACGTGGCGTAGCGAAGTTCGAGGTCTTCGGGTTGGAGTTTTGAGGGGAACGGTAGGGGAGTAAGCAGCATGGCGGCAACGATTTACTACGAGAAGGATGCCAAGCGCGATGCGCTTGAGGGGAAGAAGATCGCGATCATCGGCTATGGTAGCCAGGGACACGCGCATGCGCTGAACTTGCAGGATTCCGGCTTCGACGTGCGCGTCGGGCTCTACAATGGCAGCAAGTCTTGGGGGTTGGCCGAGGAGGCAGGGCTGACGGTCAAGACGGTCGAGGACGCAACGGCTGAGGCCGATGTCGTCATGGTCGTCGTGCCAGACCACATCCAGAAGAAGCTCTACAACGAGTCGATCGCGCCGAACCTGCAGGAGGGCAACACCCTCATGTTCGCGCACGGCTTCAACATTCACTTCGGGCACATCAAGCCGCCTGCAGGCGTCGATGTCGCGATGATCGCGCCGAAGAGTCCGGGCCACGTTCTGCGCGATATGTTCAAGGAAGGTACTGGCGTTCCGGGACTGCTCGCGATCCAGCAGGACGCGACTGGCAACGCGAAGGACACGGCGCTGGCCTATGCGCTCGGCCTCGGCTGCGCCCGAGCCGGAGTGATCGAAACGACGTTCAAGGAGGAGACGGAAACCGACCTGTTCGGCGAGCAGGCGGTCCTCTGCGGCGGCGTGTCGGCGCTCGTGACGGCCTCATTCGAGATTCTCGTCGAGGCAGGCTATCAGCCGGAGATCGCGTACTTCGAGGTGCTCAACGAGCTCAAGCTGATCGTCGACCTGATGTTCCAGGGCGGCATCAAGTACATGCGCTATTCGGTGTCGGATACGGCCGAGTACGGCGATTACACCTCCGGCGCGCGTGTCATCGACGACCGCGTCAAGGCGACGCTGCGCCAGATCCTTGGCGATATCCAGTCGGGCGAGTTCGCCAACGAGTGGATCGCTGAGAACGAGAACGGGCGCGGCAACTTCCTCAAGATGCGCGAGCAGGCGACCGGCCACCAGATCGAAGAGGTCGGCGAGCAGCTGCGCGACATGATGGCGTGGCTTCCGAAAAAGACTGTTCCGACTGCGTAGCAGCGTAGTAGCAATCATCACGAGCAGAACGCAGGGGGCTGGCATAACGCCAGCCCCATTTGTGTTGTGATGAACGGGCGTGGGGATGGGCGCGTCCACTTGTCATTCTGAGGTGTGAACCGACGAATCTCTTCCCCTGTTGACCAACAGGTTCGCTAAACAACCAACCAACGACGCATCTGCACGTAAACGCACGGTCGTGAGCCAGCGAAGAGATTCTTCGGTTCACACATCAGAATGACAAAAATATGTGTGACGCGCTACTGAGCGTAACGGCGCGGACTCGAAGGATCGAGGCGCTACGCAACCGATTGCGTAGACAGGAGGTGCGCCGCTTTGGTCCTTTGATCCCGCTCTGGATGACAAGGCTTTCGGGCACGTGCATTCAAACCACGCGAAGATCCACGCCGATCCATCGCGACCGGCTTGCAGCTCGACATATACTCGTTTGACTGCCAGCTTCGCGAATTTTGCAAAGGAAAAGCTTTGATGACATTGGACTATGATGATGGCACGGTCAGGACCGTTCTGGACAACGGCATGACTGTGATCGTCCTGCCGCAACACGAAGCGCCGATTGGGACGTTCTGGATCTGGTACCGCGTCGGGGGGCGTAACGAGGTTGCTGGTGTCACGGGTGTGTCGCATTGGGCAGAGCACATGCTGTTCAAGGGCACGCAGCGCTATGGAAAGGGGGAGATCTTCAAGCAGATCACAGCAGCGGGCGGCAGCCTCAACGGCTTTACCTGGCTCGACTACACGGCTTACTTCGAGACGTTGCCGATCAATTGCATCGACCTGGCGATCGACATCGAATCGGACCGCATGGTAAATGCACGTTTCGATCCGGACGAGGTCGCTGGCGAGCGCACGGTCATCATCTCCGAACGGCAGGGGAACGAGAACTCTCCCGGTTTTCTGTTGAACGAGGAGATGGCGGCGGCGGCGTTCAAGGCGCACCCGTATGGGCAGGGCGTCATTGGATACATGTCCGACCTTGAGACGATGACTCGCGACGACCTCTACAACCACTATCGCGCCTACTACCGACCAAACAACGCCGTTGCCGTGTTCGTCGGCGATCTGTCCGCCGACGACGCGATCTCTCGGATCGAGGCAAAGTTCGGCGGGCTGGAGCGCGGACCTGAGATTCCGGCTGTGCGGACGCGGGAGCCGGAGCAGTTCGGCGAGCGCCGCGTGACGGTCAACCGGCCTGCACCGAACCGTGTGTTGAGTGTCGCGCACCGTGCGCCGAGCGCTGCATCTGCGGACCTGCCGGCCTTAATCGTTGCCGACGCGATGCTGTCGGGCGGCAAGCCGATGGGGTTTGGTGGCGGTGCGTCAATGGGACGCTCTTCCAGGCTCTATCGCGCGCTCGTCGCGAGTGGACTGGCGTCGTCGGCTGGGTCGTCGGTGTCGATGTCGATTGATCCGTATCTTTTCGGTGCAAGCGCGACGTTGCGCCCTGATTCAGACCCTCAGCAGATTGAGGAGACGCTGTTCGGGGAGTTGGAGCGGCTGGGCAACGAGCCAGTTGGTGAGGATGAACTGGCGCGCGCGATCAAGCAGATCCGAGCGCAGTTCACCTACGGTCAGCAATCGGTATCGAGCAAGGCGTATCTGCTCGGCTCACTCGCGACCGTCGCTCCGGAGCGCACGCTGCAGGGACTGATCGACGCTATTGTTGCCGTGACGCCAGACGGTATTCAGCGCGTCGCTGGAACGTATTTGACCCCGCAGCAGCGCACCGTTGGCTGGCTGCTTCCGACGGAGACAGAGGGTGTAAGCGCATCATCGGTACAGGTTGTTGCTGCGGCACCAGCCGGCTACGTGCCGGATGCGGACGATCTCGCTCTCGACACCAGCATGCCGGCCGCACGCGAAACGCGGTTGGCGAACGGTATCCGGGTCGTCACCCTCGACCGAGAGCCGCGTGATCCAGACGGCCCCGTCGTTCTTCGGCTCCGGATTCCGGGTGGGAGCGCGCTCGATGGTGACGTGCCGGGCGTGGCGCGCTACACGGCGGAGTTGCTTACGCGGGGTAGTCGCGGACGAACGCTCGACGAGCTCGCGGAAGAACTCGACGGACTCGGGGCGTCGGTCAGCGTAGGAGCTGGTCGGGAGGCGACCGATCTCTCTGCGATGTCGATGCGTGAGGATATTGGTCGAGTAACGGAACTCATGGCAGCGGCGCTGTTGAAGCCAGATTTTCCTGACGAGCAGATCGAGATCGTCCGTGCCCAGATTCTCTCAGGTCTGCGGCAGGCGAAGAACGATACCCGCTCGCAGGCGGACGAGCTGCTGCGTGGGATGCTGTTTCAGGTCGGACATCCCTACCGGGAGCGCGTCAATGGCAACGATGAGTCGGTCGCGGCAATGACACGCGCCGACCTGATCGCGTTCGCCGAGCGGGCCTATCGTCCTTCTTCAGTCATTGTCTCCGTCGCTGGTGCGTTGAACCATGCTGAGTCTGTCGCGCTCATCGAGCAGTATTTCGGCCAGTGGAGCGGCGAGACGCCAGCGGTTGAGATTGCAAGTGCGCCGCTACTGACAGCTTCGGAACGCCAGGACGGCTCGATCCCTGGAAAGAGCCAGGCGGATATCGCGATTGGAACGCCAGCGATCGATCGCGCCAACCCGGACTACTACGCGCTGAACGTTGCGAACCATATTCTCGGACGTCTCGGACTGATGGGTCGCCTCGGCGAAAGCGTGCGGGAGCGTCAGGGCATGGCGTACTACGCGTCGTCCGGGCTAGAGATTGGGCGCGGAGCGGGCTTCTGGAGCGCGCGGGCCGGAGTGAATCCAGTGAACGTTGAGCGGGCGATCGAAACGATCCGTGAGGAGGTCCGCGGCTATCTTGAAGGTGGACCGACGGAGCGGGAGTTCGCTGACGCGATCGGTAACATTACGGGTTCTTTGCCACTTGGTCTGGAGACGGTTGGCAGCATCGCGAGCGTGCTCCTCGATATTGCGTTCTACAACCTCGGCACCGACTACCTGCAACGCTATCGTGGGATCATCAACGCGCTAACGCCGGACCAACTCACAGCAGCGATGCGTAGATACGTCGATCCAGAACGGATGGCGATCGCCGTAGTTGGTCCCGCGACAGAGTGATGCGGCAGTGCGGTGGCATAATTGCCACGTACAACGAGCGTGTTCTGAAGTGACGTCGCTATGCGTCACACATACATGGTTACGGGGGAACAAGACAATGGTTCAGACAGCGCCAGCGCCAGCGGTAGAAGCCACTGGCCAGTCAACGACGACGTATGCGAATTTCTGGCTGTTTCGCGTCGATCCCTCATGGCGGCGATTGCCAGCTGATGAGAAGGCCGAGGCCCGTGCTGACTTCGAGCTTGTCCTTGAGAACGCGCGCGAAGGTGGCGTCGATCTGCGTGGGGCCTATTCGATGGTTGGGTTGCGACACGACGCGGACATGATCTTCTGGGTCGTGACGAAGGACATCGACGCCATGCAGCGTCTGGCGGTTGCGATCAACAGCTCGGCGCTGGGTGCCTACCTGGAGACGCGATACAGCTATCTCGGCGTTGCGCTCGGCTCACGCTACACGAGCGATCACGCGCCCGCGTTCATCAAGGGCATTCCGCCGAAGCGCTTTCTCAGCGTCTATCCATTCATCAAGACGCACGAGTGGTACCAGCTCCCCTTCGAGGAGCGCCGCAACACGATGGCCGAGCATGGCCGGTTAGGACGCGAATATCCCGACATTCTCACCAACACCGTCTCATCGTTCGGCATCGCCGATCACGAGTTCGTCGTCGCGTTCGAGGCCGACGATGTTGGAGACATGGTCAGGATGGTCGAGCACCTGCGTCCGGCAGCCTCGCGCCCCTATACCGCGCTCGATACCCCGATCTTTCTGGGTATCATGAAGCCGCTGGCGGATGTGTTGGTGGATCTGGGCTAACGGTGTGATGGGAGATGGGTGATGAGTGATGAGCGATAAGCGATGGGGGACGACGGATGACGGTTTCCCCGAATGCTCGAGCCCGTCGGGTCATCTCTTGACGCTTGGTTCCTCATCACCCGTCACTGACTATCGGAGGAACTATGGGTCGCTGGAAGAATGGCGCGCAGTGCGCGGTGATGCTCACGTTCGATGTCGATGCTGAGACGCTTTGGCTCTCGGGCGATATGGAGAATATGAGCAAGACGGGGATGCTGTCGCAGGGTACCTACGGTGCGCGTGTCGCGGTCCCGCTGATTCTCGATCTCCTGCGTGAGCGCGAACTGAAAGGGACGTTCTTCGTTCCCGGCTGGACCGCTGAGAACCATCGCGAGGTCATCAGTCGAGTTCATGTGGCGGGACACGAACTTGGCCATCACGGCTGGATCCACGAATGGCCGACGAACCTGACACGCGATGAAGAAGAGCATGTCCTCCATCAGGGGATTGACGCGCTCTCCGCGATCACCGGCAAGTCTCCGCGTGGTTACCGCTCGCCGGCGTGGGAGTTCTCCAGCAATACGCTCGATCTGCTTGAGCAGCACGCGTTCGCGTACTCCTCGAACCTGATGAGTGATTTCGTTCCATGGCAGCACGAAGGTCGTGAGTTGATCGAGCTTCCGGTGCAGTGGATTCTCGACGATGCCCCGTTCTTCATGTTCGGGTCGGGTCGCAATGCACGACCGATCCATAGCGCGGCGGCGGTGCAGGAGGTGTGGACGGAAGAGTTTCAGGGCATCTATAAACATGGTGGGCTTTTCAACCTGACGATGCATCCACAGATCATTGGGCGACCAGGACGATTGCTGATGCTGGAACGCATGATCGACCACATCCAGTCGTTCCCGGACGTCTGGTTCGCCACTGGTGAGGAAATTGCCGACTATTGGCGGGTGCTGAGCCGAGACACGTAACGTCGACACTCGAAGTGTCGACGATGGCATCTCGCTGTATGAGTCGATCGCTTCAGCCGTCTGTGCATCCTGGCGATGTGCCAAATCAGGGCCGTGCCGGTGATACGATTCGATCGTCAACCCCACGTGTGCGATCCATCGGGCGGCCAGTCAACGACGAGCGACGTTTGGAGAAAGCACGATGTACTGGAACCGCAAGCAGGTGCTCGTATGCACAGCGTCGCACTGTATGCAGAAGGGCGCGAACAATGTTGTCGGTCGGTTGCGGATAGAACTCAAGCGCCGTGGACTGGATCACGACGTACTGGTGAATACCTGCGATTCCATTGACCTGTGCGACATCGGGCCGAACATGGTGGTCTATCCCGAAGGGCTGATCTACAGCGGAGTAACGACGAACGATCTCAAGGATGTGATCGCTCATCTGGAAGGTGGAGAACCCATCGATCGTCTGGTCTTGGACAGCACGACTCCCTCCGAGGTTGAACGCGAGCAATTGTATCGGCAAACCGTTGAGGGAGGCGAATCGGTCACCGCCGACGTGTTTGCCGAGTTCGCCAGCGAACACGGATACGATGATGGCTGGATCGCAGAACAGGCCAGGCGTGGATTCATCGCTCGCAAAGAAATCGATGGTGTCGCAACGGTGACAGTTACGACGAAGGCTCGTCAGCGGTATCGCCTCGCACCCGTCGACGCGGCCCCCAGCTAAGCGCGTGCGAGATTCCGTGCGATCTGCCGAGACCTCCGATATCGATCAGCACACCGAATCTGACGCTCCAGATGTCGTCGATGCATTCGTCGATGCCACGTCGGAAGAAGGGACGCGAAGCGAGCGAGTCGGTCGGTGGCGTGGATTGCGCCGTGGACTCCTGATCCGATTTGGAATTGCAGCCGTCGTGGTCACAGCGATCACTCTTGTTAACTCTGCGTTCATCGGGTGGGGAACGGCGGTCACTGCAGCGATACTGGCGGTGCCGACATCGCGGTTTCGGTCGTACACGCTGGCGTTCATGCCGTACGCGTTCGCGTGGTTGGTGCTTTCCGTGTTGCGCGCGTTCGCGGACGAAACCGCCGTTGCGCTGCGGACAGAGCAGGTGATTGACATCGAACGCTGGCTGTTCTTCGGCACGATCCCGACGATCTGGCTGCAGGAACGCCTGTTCGATCCTACGCGCATCGCCTGGTACGACTATCTGACGACCTTCATCCACTGGTCGTATTTTGTCATCCCCCACATTCTCGGCGTCATCATCTGGAGACGTAGCCCGGAACTCTACCGACGCTATCTCATGACGACAATCCTGACGATGGGTATTGGCCTTGTCGTCTACTTCCTGAGTCCTGCGGCACCACCGTGGCTGACGGCGGACCGTGCGCCGCAGCAGGATATCTTTCGGGTGATGGCCAATGTGGGGCGAAGTTTGAATTCGAGTCTGTACGACCGCACCTACAGCGTGCTCGGCGATCCGAATCCGGTCGCGGCCATGCCGTCACTGCACGAGGCGATCACGTTCATCGTCTTCCTGTTTGCGACGAAGTTTGGCTGGAGGTGGGGCGTCGCCGCGTTCATCTACGCGGTGGCAATGGCTTTCTCGCTGGCCTACACCGGCGAACACTACGTTATCGACACACTGGTAGGAGCCGGGATCGCAACCTATGCATTCTACTTCTCCGGATTCTGGTTGAAGATCACCGCACCCTTGTTCCGGCAGCTGCGACACCGGACGACTCGCGTGCCAGCGTTTTCACGTGGCGATGCGCACGCGTAGAATCAATGCGCGTACGCTGAACGAACGGTGGAAGATCCGTGATAGGAGTCCGCGTGAACGACGAGTTGGGGCGAGAACTTGATCGCGAACCGATTGGCTTGGCGACACGCGAGACAGTTTCCGACAATACCAACGTAGTCCTGGAAGCAGATGACGAGTTCGATGACGTGCTAGATGGTCGGACGCGCGATGATCTGGCTCCGTTCGTGCATCCCGCTGAGGCAGACTTCGCCGCCTTCCTCGATTTCTACCGCATCCGCTGGCAGTACGAACTGCGCTCGTTTCCTTTGCGTTGGCGCGACGGTCGCATTGCGGAGATGTTTACGCCGGACTTCTATCTCCCCGAGCAGGATATTTTCGTCGAACTCACAACGATGAAGCAATCACTGGTCACCCGGAAAAATCGCAAGATTCGGCGTCTGCGTGAACTGTACCCGAGCGTCCACGTTATGCTGCTGGACCGGAAAGCGTTTCACGAAATTCTGGCACGCTTCGGCTACGGTGCGGTCGACATTACGTCGCTGCGTGTCGAGGACATCGAACGGATTCAGTTGTCAGCAGCGGAGATACAGCAGCGGGTTCGCGAGCTCGGGGACGAGATATCGGCTGACTACGCCGGAAAATCACTCGTATTGATCGGGCTGCTTAAAGGGGTGACGTTCTTCCTCGCGGATCTGGCGCGCGCGGTCACGCGGCCGCTGGCGATCGATTACTTGTCGGTCGTGAACCCGATGTTGTCGCCCGATGGCGTTGCGATTGAACGCCATCTCGATATCGACATCGAGGGGCAGCACGTGATGCTGGTCGAAGACATCGTGAACACTGGGTTCACGATGGACTTCATCCTGCGGCATCTCGCTGCACACCGACCCGCCAGCATCGCGGTATGTGCGTTGCTCGATAAAGCCGAGCGCCGTATCGTCACCGTCGATGTACGCTACGTCGGATTCACAATTCCCAACGATTACGTCGTCGGCTACGGGCTCGATCATCGGGAGCTCTATCGGAATCTGCCGTTCGTCTGCGTCCTCAAGCGCTCCGTCTACGAAGACCCTGGTATCGACGCGGAAGCCGCTGCGCTGCTGGCTGGCGGACATCGCGGATGAATCGCCGACGATGCAGCTTCATGTCTGAGTTGAGCCAGGTTGAAATAGCAGACAACGGCGTGCCTTTGATTCCGGAAGCGGCGCATTACCGCAAATGAGCCGCCTGTAATGGCGGCTCGTTCGAACTCTATATTTTCGGCGTTGGGTACCGACTCCTATCCCATCACCTCAAGGATGGCTGACCTGATCGTGTCCGCTACCCGGTCTGCCTCATCGCGAGTCAGCACGAGGGGCGGGGCGATTGCAATCCCGTCGTTCGAGCAACGCACGATCAGTCCGCGCTCGCGGGTGGCGGCCTGGAGCTTCGGGCCGATGTTGAGTGCAGGGTCGAACTTCGCCTTTGATGTTTCGTCCGCGACCATCTCTACGATCAGCATCAAGCCCTTACCGCGTACCTCGCCGACGTTCGGGTGCGGCTCGATCTCTCTCAGGCGGTCGAGCAGATAGCTGCCGATCTCGCCCGCGTTTCCTGGCAGATTCTCATCTTCGATGATCTGAATGTTACGAATACCGACGGCGCAGGCGACTGGATGGCCGGAATAGGTGAAGCCGTGCATGAACATGGCATCGATCTTGACCATCTCGTCGTAGATCCGGTCAGAGACCCCGACTGCGCCGAGCGGCAGATAGCCTGACGTGATGCCCTTGGCAATCGAGATAATGTCCGCCTGGATACCGTAGTCATCGAGGCCAAACATCGTGCCAGTGCGGCCAAAGCCAGTGATCACCTCATCGGCGATCAGCAGAATGTCGTGCTTGTGAAGCACCTCGGAGACCTGTCGCCAGTATTTGTCGGGTGGAACAACTACACCGCCAGCGCCCTGCACTGGCTCACCGATCATCGCGGCAATCGTTCCGGCTCCCTCGCGTTCGATCGTCTGCTCGAGTTCGGCGACAAGTTTATCGATGAACGCAGCCTCATCCAGGTCGCCAGCGTTGCGATAGGCGTAGGGCGCGCTGATGTGGACGAAACCCTCGGGACGCGGGCCAAAGTGCTGCCAGTAGGCCGGAATGCCGGTCGCGGAGAGTGATCCCATCGCAATGCCGTGGTAGCCCATCTGGCGCGAGATGATTTTGACCTTGTCCGGCCGTCCCTGGATCGACCAGAAGTAGCGTGCGATCTTGAGCGCGGTTTCGTTCGATTCCGCGCCTCCGGAAGTGAAGTTGAAGTGGTTGAGATCGCCAGGAATGATCTGCGCCAGCTTCGCGGCCAGTTCAATTGCAGGCGGCGTCGCGAGCCCGAAGAACGTCGGCGCGAAGGCCAGCGTCTCCATCTGTTCGCGGGCGACATCGGCCAGAACTGAGCGACCGTGGCCGACGTTGACGTTCCAGAGTCCGGCAAAGCCGTCGATATACTCTTTGCCGTTGGTGTCCCAGATGCGCGCACCCTCACCACGGGCGAACACGAGCGGGCCGACCTTCGCGTGCTGATGCAGATTGGTGACGGGATGGAGCATGTGATCAATGTCCATCTGGATGAGCGTTGCGGTGTCAAGCTCGGTCAGGACCATGTGGTTTCAGTCCTCTCATACAGGTCGTTCAGACACTAATGCGTCCGCGCAGGATAGCACGACCAGAAGCGACCTGGAGCGCTCTGAGTAGAGGCCCAGCGGATCATGTGGTGGGGGAGATGACCTGTTCGCGCGTCACCACGTCGCCAGGTTGGATTGCCAGCACATGATTCGTCGCCTCGCTGCGGCCTTGTTCTGTTAGCGTGATGTGAGTGTCCGAGCGTTGAAGCAGCCCGTCGCGTTCTCCGGCCCCTACGACGCGCTTGAGTCGGTCCGACGACCAATTCAGCTCGCGTTCGAGGGACGTCCGTGATTCAGACCCTGAAGCATGATGATTCAGGTGCATCAGGAGCAGATCGACCGCGAACGACGTGCTTTGCGCTTTGCGGCGGATGCTCCGCGCGACGATCCCGTGTTCCGGCGAGAAGAGCGAAGCCAGGCCGAACATAATGCCCCCACTGACTGCCATCATGCCGCTGATCGACACGTCGAATGCGACCGCACCGTAGTACCCGAAGATGGCCGACGCGACGCCGATGACGACGCTGAGTGCGATCATGACCGGGAGCCGATTGGTCAGAAGATAAGCCGTGGCCGCCGGGACGATCATCAGCGCGACGACGAGAATCGCGCCAACTGCGGCGAACGCGCCGACCGTTGTGACCGAAACCGTCGTCATCAGCCCATAGTGGATCAGCAGCGGCGAGAATCCGAGCGCGGTCGCCAGCCCACCATCGAAGGTCGCGAGCTTCAGTTCCTTGTAGAACATCCCAATCAGCATCGCGTTCAACAACGTCAGGAAGCCAAGCACAATCATCGGCTGGGACCCGTAATCGGTGCCACCGATGATCAGACGATCGAACGGAGCGAAGGCGATTTCACCGAACAGCACCGCGTCCGCATCGAGGTGGACGTTGGAGAAATAGCGCGAGATCAGGAATGTACCTAGTGCGAACAGGGCTGGAAAGACGATACCAATGGCCGCGTCCGACTTCACCCTGCCTGAGCGTTGCAGCGTCTCGACGAGGATGACGGTTGCGAGACCAGCCAGTGACGCGCCGAGAATGCCCGCAATGAGATTAGGCCCGTTCGCGAGGAAATACGCGCCGACCAGTCCCGGCAGGATGGCGTGGGAAATTGCATCCGCCATCATTGCCATACGGCGCAGGATGAGGAATGTTCCCACGAGCGCACACGACGAGGCGGCGAAAATGCCGGTCAGAATCACGGTCAATTCAGCGCTCAACCTGCCAGCTCCGGTTCTCGTCCATCGAGGTTCCGTCGGAGTGAGCGCCGACGATACGCTTCCCAGACGACTCCACGCTCTGGAGCAAAGAGAATCGAGACAATGACGATCACCGTCGCACAGAGGATGACCATCGGACCGGTCGGCAGGCGCGAGGCAGTCACACTGATCATTGCCCCCACGACACCGGACGCAGCGCCGAACAATGCCGCCAGCAGGAGCATGATGCTCAGGCGATTCGTCCACTGTCGGGCAGCAGCGGCGGGAGCGATGAGCATCGCCGCCATCAGGACGACGCCGACCGTCTGCAAGCCGATGACGACCGCGATGACGATGGACGAGGTGAGCAGGACGTTGAGGCGACGCACCGGAAAGCCGAGGCTGGCAGCGAAATCTGCATCGAACGACAGGAGCTTGAACTCCTTGTAGAGTGTGAACACGAGTGTCAGGGCGATCGAACCGACGATGGCCATTGAGATGACGTGGTCCTGGACGAGCGTCGCCGCCTGGCCGAACAGGTATTTATCGAGACCCGCCTGGTTCGCTTCATTCGACTGCTGCACTCGGGTGAGTAAAACAATGCCGAACCCGAAGAAGACGGTCAGCACGACACCCAAAGCGGTGTCTTCGCTGATGCGCGTGTCCTGAACGATGCGAATGATGATCAGCGTTCCAATCCAGCCTGCGATGGCCGCTCCGCCCATCAACACAATCGGCGTCTTCGATCCGGTGAGCATGAACGCCAGGACGATGCCCGGCAGGGCGGCGTGAGCCAACGCGTCGCCGAGCAGTCCCTGTCGTCGCAGCACCGCAAACGTCCCAAGGATGCCGCCGACGACACCCAGCAACGCGGAACCCAGCGCGATGTTTCGAAGCGTGTAGTCGAAGATCACATCGTGAAGAATATCTGGCACCGTCAACCCCCCGCGGCACTTGAGATGATGCCAGCGGAGGTCGGCGAGCCTTCTCCCGCCGCTCCTACCGCTCCGGGCGCGAAGACTGCGACGCGACCGCCGTATGCAGCCTGGAGGTTCTCCAGAGTATAGGTTTCGTCCATCGGACCAGCGGCAACGACGCGGACGTTCAGCAGCACGAGCCAGTCGAAATAGTCGCGCACGGTCTCCAGGTCGTGATGAACGATCACGAGCGTGCGCCCATGGCCGCGCAGCTCCCGTAGCACGTCGATGATTGCGCGCTCGGTTGTCGCGTCCACACCAGCGAATGGCTCATCCATGAAGTAGACCTGGGCATCCTGAGCAAGCGCGCGAGCGAGAAAGACACGTTGCTGCTGCCCGCCGGAGAGTTGGCTGATCTGGCGATCGGCGAAATCGGCCATCCCGACTTTTTCAAGGCTCTCCAACGCGATGACGCGCTCACGCTTGCCGGGTCGGCGAATCCAGCCGAGCTTGCCGTACAAACCCATCTGGACGACATCGAGCGCGTTAGTTGGGAAGTCCCAATCGACGCTGCCCCGCTGAGGAACGTAGCCGACGATGCTCCGCTGCTGCGCATACGGCTTCCCAAATACTGAGATCGTCCCGCTTGTTGGAGGTACGAGATTCAGGATCGACTTGATAAGCGTTGATTTACCAGCGCCGTTTGGACCGACGATCGCGACGAGGCGACCTTCGGGAATGGTCAGGTCAACGTCCCACAGCACTGGCGCGTCGCGGTAGGCGACCGTAAGATCGCGGATCGCGATGGCAGCGTCAGGACTCGCGTACTCGTTCACGGTGTTCATTTATGATCTCTCTCGCTCGCGTTCCATCTACGGCGTCTCGGACGCGAGGGCGTTGACGATGGTGGTCACATTGTAGCGGACCATTCCGTCGTAGGTTCCCTCTGGTGTTCCTTCAGCGCCCATCGCGTCAGAGAAGAGCTGACCGCCGATCTGAACGTCCCAGCCACGGGACTGAACAGCCTGTTGCACGGCCTCGATCGTTTCTTTAGGAACACTTGATTCGACGAAGATCGCTGCGATCTCCCGCTCAGCGATGAAGTCGGCCAGTCCCTGAACGTCGGCGGCCCCCGCTTCGGTCGCTGTGCTCGTGCCTTGCAGTCCACGTACTTCCATGCCGTAGCGAGCACCGAAATACCCGAACGCATCGTGAGCGGTGATCAGCACCCTGGACGACTCTGGTATGGTTTCAATCTCCTCTGTTACCCAAGCATCGAGGGTTTCAAGCTCCGCGATATAGGCGTCGGCATTTTCCTCGTACACAGCAGCATTTGGCCGATCGAGTTCACTCAGCTGGGCTTCAACAGTGCGGACTGTCTCTGACCACAGATCGACATCAAACCAGAGATGAGGGTCGTGGTTCCCCTGGAACTCCGGCGGACTCAGCAGCCGCGACTCGTCAAGGCCATCGGTAACGGCGACGGTTGGTTTATTCTCGGCCAGCCGCTCAAATATCTCCTGCATCCGACCTTCGAGATGCAATCCATTGTAGAAGATGACATCAGCCTCATCGAGCTTGTCAACGTCGCTCGCCGTGGCTTTGTAGAGATGTGGGTCTACACCCGGACCCATGAGTGCATCAACAGAGACACGCTCACCACCAACGTGTTCGACCGCGTCCGCAATCATGCCAGTGGTGGTAACCACGTCAATGGTTCGCTCTGCCAGGTCGCCAGAACTATCCGCATCCTCGCCGCACGCCGCTGTCAGAAGCATGAGCAGCATCAGCGCTGTTCCAATTTGTGCAGTATGTTGTCTCAGGTAACACATCATTCAGTCCTCACTTAAGATCGTGACCAATCAGGTCAAGGATAGAATTAGGCAAGCCTAATGTCAAGTTTAGGATCATTGACAACGGGATCACACCATGCTGCGGGCTGAGCGGGAGCGAGAGAAGATCGCGAGCGTCGTCGTGACGATCAGCCCAATGATGCCGAGCGTGATCCACGGGAGGGCTGGCATCCCGCGCGCCTGCGATACATCGAACAGCCAACCGCCGAGCAATTGGCCGACCGAGCCTCCGATGGCGATCGAGAGGGCGCTGAAACCGAAGTAGCTGGCGAGCATGCCGCCTCCAGCATTACTCGCGATGCTGGCGATCGTCGTGTTCATGATTGGTTCGATCAGACATCGGGCGGCCGCCATGACGGCGACCGACGCCAGCATCGCCAGCAACCCGTTTGCCAGGCTGATGCTGGCCAGGGACAACGCGACACCTGCGGAACCGAGCGCGATTGTCGTCACTGGGGAGAAGAAGCGCCCGGTGAGCCGAACGAGCGGAAACTGTAGAGACAGGGCCACGATGGAGTTGACGAGATAGATCAATCCCAGGCCGCTATCACCTCCGCCTGTAAGTCGGGCAGATTCAAGCGGGATCGTGATGAAGAGTTGTTGGCTGAGAATATAGTAGCCACACATGATGGCCGAGAAGACGACGAACGGTTTGTCACGAAAGACGATTGCGATCGTTCGGGGAAGTGATGGGGGGCGTACGACGTCGGCTGCGGTTCGTAGCCGCGGCGGGATCAAAAGCATTGTCCCAACCGCGCCGAAAATGTAAATCGACGCTGCCACCAGACAGACTGACGCGAAGCTGAACCCGATCAGCACCGCGCCTATCAACGGTCCGATGGCCAACCCGACGTTCGACGCGAGCGACCAGAGCGAAAAACCGGACGTGCGCTGCTCGAGAGGGACGATCACGGCCATCAATGCGCGGGCGCTGACTTCAAAGAACGCGCCACCCAGCGCTGCGATAATTGAGGCGACGAGAAGACGCGGAAGCGAGTCGGCGAAGACGAACGTCGCGAACCCGATCGCGCGCACGACCATGCCAACCGCCAGCATTGGGCGGTAGCCGAACTGCTCGGCGAGGGAGCCGGTCAGGAGCATCAGTCCCTGTTGCGAGAACTGACGAACCGCGAGTGCGAGTCCGACCGCCGCCGCCGTGAAGCCCAGCGATTCGGTGTAGTAGACCGATACGAGAGGGATGAGCATGAAGAAACCAAGGCTCATCGAGAACGCGTTGAGCAGCATCGACCAGATGGCGAGCGGCATGCCAACGACAACCCGATTGCCGATGTGGCGTGGATCGGTTTCAAGCGCCAGACGCAGGCGACCGTGAGATACCATCGTGTCTCGTCTCACTCCCCGGAAACAGGATGGCATGAACATCGCATGCACGCAAACGGCGCTGCCTGTTCGCAGCGCCGTTCATGCGATGAATATAAACGTTTTTAAGCGTGTTCGGGAGAATCAATGTCCTCGTGCGGACGAGATCCGGGATCGCTCAGACCAGAGTCGCCGAAGCGCTGGAGGACGTTAACCTTAAGGTCTGAGGTACAGAGAACCTGGCATGAGAGTCGCACGTTCGGCGCGAGGCTGTCCTCGCGGGCGAGACGGGTACGTTCTCGCTCGGTCATCTCGCCTGCGTCCCCTTCGATCACCTCGACGCGGCAGGTTGTGCACTTTGAAAGTCCGCCACAGCGGTGCAGGATATCGACGCCGTTATCCTCCAGCTCGAGGACGAGGCGACGTCCTTCGGTTGCTTCGAACGTCTTGATTCCAACTGCTTCGATCGTCGGCATTCAGTGACCTTTCCCATGTTCGTCGCATCGCGGTCCATCCGCGACGCCCGATAGTCTCAGGCAACAACCTCGCGCTCTTCGGCGAGAGCCGCATATTCGCCTGTGTCGATGATTGAACGCAAGTGCTGGACCGTTTCCCAGACATCCGCGAAGGTGGTGTAGAGGGGGACTGGGGCGAGGCGAATGACGTTTGGGGGCCGGAAGTCTGGCACCACGCCGCGCGCCTTCAGCGCACGAGCGATCTGCGTCCCGTGTTCATGCTCAATGGCGACGTGACCTCCCCGACTCGCGTGCTCGCGCGGCGTACCAATCGCATAGCCATATTCGTCGCTGATCAATCCGGACGCGTCGAGCAGTTGCATCAGGTAGTCGGTGAGTTGTAACGATTTGGCACGAATCGCGTCGATCCCAGCTTCGTCGACTATATCCATCGATCCGATCAGCGGGGCAGCCGAAAGGACGTTTATCGTGCTGATCTGCCAGGCTCCAGCGCCGGGTGCGCCTTCGAAGTCATGCAGCATGTCAAACTGGCGTTCCTTGGCGTAGCCCCACCAGCCTGGGAGCGCGGGGAGCTTGCCGAAGTGTCGTCGATTTACGTAGAGGCCACCGACGCTGCCGGGCCCTGCGTTGAGATACTTGTAATTGCACCAGAGAGCGAAATCGACGCCCCATTCTGAGAAGCGATGCGGAATTACACCAGCTGAATGGGCACAGTCGAAACCGATTGGAATGCCACGCTCGTTGGCCGCCCGTGACAGCCGCTCGATGTCCAGTAGTTGTCCGCTGCGATACAGCACGCTTGGCAGCACGACCAGCGCGACATCGTCCGTCATCGCGACGATGATGTCGTCTTCAGATACCTGGCGACCGTCGTTGCTGGGGACGCGAACGAGGTCCAGTGCCGGATCGCCGGCGTGGTCGCGGATGTGAGCTTGCAGGGCGTAGATGTCGGACGGGAAATCGAGCTCTGTCGCGACGATCTTGCGTCGTTCGCCAACCGGCTGATAGAACGTCGCGACCAACGCGTGCAGGTTGATAGTGGTTGTGCCAGCGACGACGATCTCATCCGGCTCGGCACCGAACAACGTCGCCTGACGCTTGCCAAGTTCTTCACCGAAGAAGAACCACGGCGGATTCGCGCGCATCCAGGCGTCGATCCCGAGCGTTTTCCAGTTATCCAGCGTCGCGAGCAGCGATTGCTCGGCGTCGCGGGAGAGCAACCCCAGCGAGTTGCCGTCCATGTAGTACGTCCCCGGTTGGACATAAAAGCGCTCACGGAACCGGCCCAGCGGGTCTTCGCGGTCCAGCGCTTCGGCGTAGGTTCGGTCAAGCGACATGCTCATTGTTATCGCCCTTCGGCTTGGCAGACTCTGGATCGGTGTACCGCTTCCCTCATGATCTCCGAGGAGAATACCACCTGAATGACGCGATACTGCACACGAGAACACCATGAGAATGAATGATCGTAGATCGTGAGGGGTGGTCGAACACATGGCTAACAAGGTACGCGTCGCGGTACTCGGCGCAGGGGCGTGGGCGGAGAAGGCTCATCTGCCAGGCTTCAAGGCGGATGACCGCTGCGAAGTCGTCGCCATCTGCGATCCACTGTTGGAGCGTGCGCAGGCGTTCGCGGCCGAGTTCGATATTCCGCTGGCTACGGACGATTGGCAGGCCGTTGTTGGACGCGACGACATCGACCTTATTGATGTCTGCACGCCGAGCGCGACCCATTGGGAACTTGCCTGGGCGGGTTGGAGGCTGGCAAGCACGTCCTCTGTGAGAAGCCGGTCGCCTACGACTTCCGTGAGACGCGCCGCGCTGCCGAGTTTGCTCGCTCCAAGGGACTGAAGACCAAACTCGGTTTTACGTTCCGCTACGCGCCAGCGATGCAGTACATGAAACAGCTGATCGACGAGGGCTACGTCGGCACTCCATACATCTTCAACGGCTACGAGCAGAACTCCCAATGGCTCAATCCACAGGAGCCGCTGCGACAGGTGGATCACCTGGCCGATCAGTCTGAGATTCAGGTGCAGTCGCTCGAAGGCTACGGTGCTCCGATCATCGACCTCGGGCATTGGTTCGTCGGGTCAGACCTGACGAGCGTGGTCGGAACGATGAAGAACTTTGTGCCGGAACGCGTCGTCCGAGCGACCGGCACAATGATGCGTATGAATATCGACGACGGCGATATCTTCATCGGTGAGTTCGCAAACGGCGCGATCTGTTCGGTACAGACGAGCTACGTAACGGTCGGAAATTATCCCGGCCTCGAAGCGCGTGTCTATGGCAGCGAAGGCGCGCTCATCTGCCGACTTGTCGAGGAGTTTGGTATCTGCCAGACGCTCAAGGGCGCAAAGCCCGACGATGTCGAGTTCAAAGACATCGAGATTCCGCAGAAGTTCCTCCCGCCAGGCGGGTCCTCTAGCGATCCGTGGCCGTCTTTGTTCTACGCGAACCTGATCTCGAACTATCTGACTGAGATCATCGAGGGAGGAGGCAAGAATCAGGGTAGCTTCGACGATGGAGCCTGGGTGCAGGAGACGATTAACGCCGTCGAGCTGTCGGTTCGTCGTCGCGCCTGGGTGAATCTGCCGCTGAGCGATGCGGATATCGACCAATGAGTGCGACCAGCGTGTGGCTCGACGACTTCTTCGAGCACTACTAATTGCGCAGGCCGGTGAACGCCACGTTCATCGGCGTCCATGACTACGACGATCAACTGCCGGACTATTCCACCGAAGGCTTGCAGCAGTTAGCACGGGAAATGGACGAACTTCTGGACCGGTTTGAAGTCGGTCGTGTTCGCGATTCGGCTGCCGACAGTGCTGAGAGAAACGATCTCCTGCTTGCCGGAAACTATCTGCGCCAGCAGCTATGGGAACTGGAGAGCGATCACTTCCAGCATGGTAACCCGTGTGTCTACACGAGCGAGGCAATTGTCGGCGTCATATTCCACCTGCGTAGAAACTAAGCCTCCCCGCCAGCTCGCCTCCAGTCACCAAGCGCACGGATGCGCCGCATACCGGAACTGCTCACTTGGGCCAGTCTGCGGGCTGGGTTACAGGAACTGCATCCATCGCCAGCTGACTACCTGGACACACTGCCCGCGATATGGGAACTCGCACGTGCCGAGGCAATCGAGCATGATCTCGTCACCCAGCCCGATTTCTCAATCGGGTTCGAACCTCTACCGCAATGGGCGAGAGCAGCAGCTCTGCGAGATCGCGGCGGTAGAGGGTCCAGGCTCTTCTAACCGTGCGTTTCACGACGAGATGCTGTCGTTCTGTTCTATTCCAATCAGCCCTATCGCAAGGAGGATGCTTCCGTCAGGAATGATCAACTGGCCGGACGACGAGCACCCCATCTTCAAACGGAATTGCGACCTGGCCATCGGCTGGCCAATTGACCTGGCCTTCGGTATTACCATAGGCAACAGCCTCGGTAGTCAGAACTGTTTGGTCTCCGATCATGATCGTCACGGGCACGCCGCGGTGCGCGATGCCGCGTATGAAGTTATACGCGGACCTGGCGGTTCGACGGGTATCAATCGAGTAGTCGCTAGCCGTCGGCCATGTCTCGTACGTTGCTGCCGATTCATCCTGCGACCGAGCGAGTCGTGTGCTGGTCTCGATCGATGTGATCACTGAACGCAGAAGATCTGTTGCGACGGTCGCCAGCATCGACTCCAGCTGTTCTTCACTTGTGCCGTCTGCGTAGCGTATGGCCGTTTGTCCGAGCACTGGCCCAGTGTCCAATGTGTCGGCCAGTTCATGAATCGTCACGCCGGCCTGGCCGCTGCCATCGCGGAGTGTCCAGAAGAGCGGATCAGGTCCACGGTGCCTCGGCAGGAGTGACGGGTGAATATTGAGAGCCGCGACACTGGCCGTCGAACGAATCGAGGCTGGGATGAGATGTGGAAAACAGGCGACGATAAGGATGTCAGGAGCGAACTCGGCGACCTGTGCGGCGGTCACCTTCCTACGTATTCCGCCAATGTTGAACGTCGGAATGCCCTCGAATGACTGGGTCGGCTGAGTCTGGCTGGAAACCAGCGGCACCAACCGGCGCGGCGACGAGAGGAGCTGAAGGCCGATCGTTTTCGGCGGACCGGGGAAGAGGAGAGCGACAGGGGAATGGCCGATAGCTATCAGACCGCGCACGATCGCGTTCGTGAAGGCGCAGCGAATGCCGAACACGACGATTCGCGGAGGTGACGATGGTGGTACATTTTCAGTTGCACTGGAATGAGTCTGGTGTGGGACGTTTGGCATGTTTAACGTTCTGATTTCAGCGATGCATCAATCGATGTGTATCGTCTCGTCTCGCAGACGGTGGGAGGTCATTATGGCGCGCACGGTCATGTGTGCAAAGCTGGTTCGTGAGCTGCCTGGACTGGATGCTCCGCCTTTCCCCGGCGAACTCGGCCTGCGTATCTTCGAGAACATCTCTGCTGAGGCCTACCGCCTGTGGGGCCAACACGCGACGATCATGATCAACCACTACGGGCTCCATCCGGCAGATCCGGACACGCGCAAGATGCTACGGCGCGAGATGGAAGATTTCTTCTTCGGCGAGAACGCGCGGATGCCCGAGGGCTGGGTCGAGCCGGGTGCCGCACAGCCTGCGAAGGGTGGAGCCGCTCCTGCTGCGCCGTCTGCCAAAGGCGGAGAAGCTCCAGCACGCAAGAAGTAGAAGTAGCCAGTTTTTATCCTCAATCGGCGACCGGTAGCTGTGTCATCGACAGCGCCGGATCGATGCGAATGCGGAGTGCGGCGTGCGCCCGGCGCAGAGCCGTCTCCACCTCCGCGCAGGTATCTCCGAGAGCGAAGATAAACCCGAGGTAGCTGGCACCTTCTGGGAGCGGCAGAATCGGATAGTTGAGCTTCGCGGTGATCTCGACACCAGTGATTGAAGGCACGTCGCTCGCATCTTGAATACCTTCCACCGACCGCAGAATGCCAGTGCGCGGAATCGGAATCATCATCACGCCCACTGCGTCACCCGAACGATCGTAGGTGTCGATCTCCATCCCCACCGCGTGCCGAAGAATCATCTCCTCCAGGCACATGCCAGCTCCGAACGTCAAAATCGTCGAACAGAGACCTCCGATGGAACGTCCCGCGATTTCGAGAAGCCACGGACCGCGCTCATTGATTCGCAGTTCGGCGTGAATTGGTCCGTTCACCAATCCAAGAGCCGCCGCAGCTGCCGCTGTCTCAGTCGCGATTGCCTGCTGAACAGCGTCCGAAAGTCGCGATGGCGTGACGTAGATGGTTTCCTCAAAGAATGGGCCGACAAGCGGATCTGGCTTATCAAAGAGTGCCAGGACGCGCAACCGACCATCGGTCAGCAGCCCCTCAACGGCGACTTCGTCTCCAGGGAGGTATTCCTCGACCAGGATGCTGGTCATCATGAGATCGTTGCCGTCTGCTTCCAGAATGGCGCGCAGGCGTACGAACGCCCGAACGAATTCGACCTCATCGTTGGCGCGGATGACTCCGCGGCTGCCCGAGAGCCGCCGCGGCTTGACCACGCAGGGGTACGTAACCTGTTTAGCGACAATACGAGGGTCGGAGTTGGCTGGGACATCCTCAAACCGAGGGCAGCGCACGCCGTTGGACGACAGCAATGAGCGCATGACGAACTTGTCACGCGCCGCTCGTGCTGCATCTGGTGAGTTTGCCGGAAAGCCAAGGACGCGATTCACGAGCGCGGCGATTTCGGTGGCACTATCGTCAACCGAGAGAATCGCCGCGATATCCTCCTGCCGTGCGAGTTCGCTGATCTGCTCCGTCGCTTTGGCAACGTTGCCGAAGTCAATTCCATGTGTCTGCCCCCAGTAGTCGCTGAGGTGCTCGGGCATATCCACGACGGCGACCGCTTGAATGCCCAGGCGCCGAGCGGCTTCGGTGAAGGCCGCAGCCCGGTAGGTCGCGGGGGACATCAGCAGCATGATCCGTCGATTCAGCGCCATGTCGTTTGGCTCGTTCATCCTGTATTCACTCCAGGTTTCGCACGGGTGACCATCCAGACGAGTGTACCGGATGTGGCGCCGAACCCCATTTCCCGACCAATGTAAGCCAACGCCGATGTACCGGCGAGAATTCCGTTCGGAAGATGCTACAAGCGAACCTCATCCGATGCGAGAATAGGTTACAGTTCGATGTGACTAGTCGCGGCCAGGTCGTCGTATGCTTGGCTGGGTAAGGATGAAGAGTGCATGCCCGAGATGACGATTTTGGAAGCAGCGGCGCGGCTCGGTGTGTCGGAGAACGCCGTCCGTAAGCGTATCCGGCGCGGGAGTATTGAGGCTCGCAAAGACGGCGAACGTTGGGTGGTCACAATTGATGAGAACGACCAGGTCTTTGGCAGTGACGAGCCTGGTCGTGGCGAAGACGACGCGGATCGGGATCTACTGTTAGATCAGCTGTTTCGAGAGATCGAGTTTCTTCAGGGCCAGATCGCGGCCAAGGATCGCGTCATCGATCTGCTGCTTGGACGCTCGTCCGAAGCGACGACCGAACTTTCGGGCCACCTACGACACGTCATCGACGGGATGTTGGGTTCGCGGATGACGACGGAAGATCCCGCTCGATAGCACGTAGACTGCGACGCGTCAGCGCGGTTCGCGCGTGCCGAACGATACGGATATGCTCTCAATGTCGCCCGATCGGGGATCGTACTCAATCGTTTCGACTTGGCGAGATGGGTCGATGTTGTTGCCAAGACCGATCTCAGCTGCTCGTTCGCTGAGGTCGCGACTCACAAAAGTTCGTCGCAGCGTGCCCGGTTGGGGCCAGCTCGACTCAATCAGTCGCGCGTCTACTGGACGCTGACTGGCGAGCCATGCCAGAGGATGGGCGAAATTTGATACAGTGTCGTCGATCGTGATTGTGATCGCACGTACGAATCCGGTTGGAGAGATGCTGGCAGTTGCTCCGTCGAATGTGTCCAAGTCGAGCGTCCGGTCGCGTGGCTGACCAAGCAGGCTTCGCAGATTCCGCCGGGGCATTCCCAGTACGATGAGATTGGTCGGTTCTGCGGTTGCCGTTCCAATGCCATATCCGGGAAATGTCAGACGGGTGGCGGTGGCAGTGTCGGTACACTGGGCTGTGGAGGTTGCAAACGACGTTGGAGACGGTAACGCTGACGGTGGAATCGTCGTTGCAATTCCGCTGTGAGGTGATGGCGAGCCAACTATCTTGGTCGTATTCGGGGACACTGTAGACTCCGGCTCCGGTTCGCTGGTTGCCGCTGCCACAATCGAGAGCGTGGCGACTATTGCGACAATTCCACCTGCTACAGCAATTTTCCACAGCCCAGGACCACCTGATCTCAGGGCCACATTCGCTGACGTCGACGCTTCCTGCGTCGGTGACTTCGGCGCATCGTCCATTGGCGGCTGAAATGGCTGTGATGGCGGCTGCCGATGCGCGTCGGTGAGGAACGTTCCTGGCATTCGGCGGGCGGAGACTACAGATGGCGATGTAGATACTGAAGTACTGTACTCAGCAATTGCAGTACAAAGTGTGTCGCGCTTCGCGGTCAATGACTCGATTTTCACCTCGGAAACCCCGAGCTCGCATGAGAGTAACGTGATGCGGTCCAGCAACAGCGAGACCACGGCTGCGTAGCGATCGTCAAGATTCGCGGACCGTGGGCTTGACAGAAGATTCTGGTTGCGAAACGTGGCCTGAACTATTGCGTGAGCCACACGCTGGTTGGACCAACCGATGGGCGCCGACGCTTGGTCGGCCGGATCACTGGAAACGTCGACTTTATTGACTGTCCGCGCCGATGGTACATCCGGCATGCATCGCTACTGTTCCGAGGCAGATTGGCGACGCAGCGTTGCCATCTGCTGCTCAAGACGCGTGATCTGTTGCTCAAGCGCTATCTGGCGAGCCTCGTTGCGGCCAAGCTCCCTCGCCAGCTGTTCGACTCGTTCAATGAGCAGACCGACAATTCGGGGTTCGAACTCTTGCGATAGTCGCCCTGAAGCGGCGCTCGAGTCTTCCGGAATGTCATCACGCGGCGCAATCATATGGCATCTCTCAGGTTCGTTCGTGTGAGTGGGACGCGCCAGCTCACCGTGTCATGCCCGTTAGTCACTGGGAGGATACCACTGTACGTACGGAGCGTCACATGCACCGTCATTCGTTCGACCGTGTGTCGAGACGATTGACACACGAGCGACGATGTGAACAATCGGCACTGGGTCTGTGCCACGCTGCCGTACACGACGAGCCTGAATGATATGCAGTTTGTCGCACAGACATGGACGATCACGAATTTACAGCGGGAAGAAGGCGTACCGATGGATCAGCGTCTATTGAACTCATTGGAATGGCGTTTAGTCGGGCCGCATCGCGGCGGGCGCGTCGTGGCCGTCGCTGGCCATCCGACACAGCGAAACGTCTTTTACTTTGGCGGCGTCGGTGGTGGTGTGTGGAAGACGACCAGTGCCGGAGCGCTGTGGGAGAACATTTCGGACGGCTATCTCAAAACGTCGGCGGTTGGGGCGATAGCAGTTTCGGAATCAGAGCCGAACGTGATCTATGTTGGCACCGGAGAGACCAGCATTCGCAGCAACGTGTCACACGGCGACGGCGTGTATAAGTCGACGGACGGTGGACGCACCTGGCAGAACGTCGGATTGCGAGAAACACGTCACATCGGCGCGATCCGCGTGCACCCGAAGAACGCTGATGTCGTGTTTGTCGCGGCTCTCGGTCATGCCTGGGGCACGAACTCAGAACGCGGTGTCTATCGCTCACAGGACGGCGGCGGTACCTGGGAGCAGGTTCTTTACACGGCTGACAACGTCGGGTGTCCCGATCTCACACTTGACCAGTCGAACCCCCGCGTGCTGTACGCCTCGATGTGGGAAGGGCAGCGGAAGCCACACGAGATGTCGTCCGGCGGTGAAGGTTCCGGCATCTGGCGGTCTCTGGATGGTGGCGACACCTGGACCGATGTGACGCGCAATCCGGGCCTGCCAAAGGACGGAGTACTTGGAAAGATCGGCGTCGCGGCCTCTCCAGCGAAGGCGGGCCGCATTTGGGCGATTGTCGAGCACGCCGAGGAGGGCGCGGTCTATCGCTCGGAAGACTACGGTGACACGTGGAAAAAATTGTCCGACGAAGCTGATCTGCGTCGCCGTCCGTGGTACTACATGCACATCTTCGCTGATCCGTCTGATGCGGACACCTGCTGGGTTTTGAATCTGGGGTGTTGGAAGTCGAGTGATGGCGGCAAGACGTTCGAACAGATACCGACGCCGCACGGCGACAACCACGGCCTGTGGATCGATCCCAACGATTCGAGCCGCATCATCGAGGGCAACGACGGTGGTGCCTGCGTCACGTTCGACTCCGGCTACACCTGGTCGAGCATTCTGAACCAGCCGACTGCGCAGTTCTATCATGTCACCGCCGACGAGCAGGTGCCGTATCACATATACGGTTCGCAGCAGGACAACTGGGCGATGCGCGTGCCAAGCATGTCGTTCGAAGGCGCAATCTCCTGGAAGGACTACGTCGAGCCGGGCGGCGGCGAGAGTGGCTACATCGCTATCTCACCGAACCCGCCGTACACCGTCTATGGTGGTGGCATTGGGACTGGCCTTGGGCATGGTCGCCTGCTGGCCTGGAATTCGGAAACGCGCCAGGCCCGTAACGTAACCGTCTGGCCGGAAGTGCATGGTTTCGGTGCTGGTGCTGATGCACTCAAGTACCGCTTCCAGTGGACCTTCCCGCTGGAGTTTTCCCCGCATAACGCTGACACGTTGTACGCCTGCTCGAACTACGTGCACCGGTCGACCGACGAGGGCATCACATGGGACATTATCAGCCCGGACCTGACGCGCAACGATCCGGAGCGTACTCGATCGTCCGGCGGGCCAATCACGGCGGACAATTCCGGTGCCGAGATCTACTGCACGATCTTCGCGTTTCAGGAGTCCCCACACGAGGCGGGCGTCCTCTACGCTGGATCGGACGACGGCCTGGTGCACGTCTCCCGCGATGGTGGAAAGAACTGGGACAAGGTCGATCTTCCAGGCCTGCCCGAGTGGTCGATGATCTCGATCATCGAGGTGTCGCCGCATGACGCCGCCACGGTCTACGTCGCCGCCAGCGCCTACAAGCTCGATGATCCGCGCCCCTATCTGTATAAGTCCGCCGACTACGGGCAGACCTGGAAGATGATTGTTACTGGCATCCCTCAGGACGAGTTCACGCGGGTCATCCGAGAAGACCCGAACCGCAAAGGGCTGCTGTATGCGGGGACAGAGACCGGCATCTACGTGTCGTTCGATGACGGCGGACAGTGGCAGCCAATCCAGGAACTGTCGCCAGCAAACAAGGTGCAGAAGCTGCCGGTCACGCCAATTCACGACCTGGTCATCAAGGGAACCGATATGGCCGTGGCGACGCACGGACGATCCTTCTGGATTCTCGACGACGTGACGCCGCTGCAGCAGATGCAGGACGGGCTGGCGTCCAAAGATGTCCACCTGTTCCAGCCCCGTTCAACTGTCCGTTTCCGTCACTATGGCCGAGCGTTCGGCAAGACCATGGGAATCACGAACTACAAGATGACCGGCCCGGTGACAGTTGCCTACCGACCAGTGGAGACGCCACAGGGAACGACCCGCGAACAGTTCTTCGACGCGGGTCACAATCCGCCGAACGGCGTCATCATCCACTACTGGTTGAAGCAGATTCCTGGTGATGACGTCGACGTGACGTTGGCCATCCTCGACCGGGATGGCACCGAGCTGCGCAGTTTCTCCAGCACGAGCGATGACCCTCCGCGCGTGCCAATGGAAGTCGGCGCGAACCGCTTCCTCTGGGACATGCGCAGCGCGAAACCCACGAAGCTGGAAGATCAGGGCAAGGCGGGTCCGTTCGCGGCGATGATGGAAGACGCCACCGCGCCGCGTGTCGTCCCAGGATCCTATCAGGTGCGGCTGACCGTGGGCGACACGACTGAGACGCAAACGTTTGAGATTCTTCCAGACCCTCGGCTGAGTGTGTCTAGCGAAGAGCTGCGCAAGCAGTTCGACTTGAAATCGTCGATTCGAGACGAGCTGTCTCGGGTCAATGAAGCGCTGAACCAGTTGCGGGCGGTTCGCAAGCAGGTTGAGGCGTGGGAAGAGCGCGTCAAGGATGACGAGCAACGCTCGGCGATCGCGGAAAGTGCGTCCGATGCCAAGATGCTGTTGTGTGAGATCGAAGCGGAGCTCGTCAACGTCGATGCTGATAAGCCGCAGCCGGGACTGGCACGGGTGCGCGAGAAGCTCGTGGCGTTGAGCATGATGATTGACGAGTCGGACCACGCACCGACGACCGCCTCGTACGAAGTGTACGAGATGCTCGGCGACCAGTCCGAAACGGTCGGTGCGCGACTACGTCAGGTAATCGGGGCGGATGTCAAACGTCTGAACGACGCGATCAACGACGCGAAGATTCAGGCAATCGTCACCTCGAAAACCAGCTGATCGAGACGGAACCAGCTTGAACGAGCGGCGGGGATGTTGGCATTCCCCGCCGCTTTCATGTCTCCTGATTACGTTGACCGCACGAGTCCTCTACAATTGACCGATCGTACATGAAGTGCATCGGACGATGTCGCTCGGGAAGTTCTCTGTACCGTTAGTACCTCGTTTACTTCGTCGCACTTTCATCAGGAGTCAGAGTTTCTGTGAGTTTTGTTGCTTATCGCCGCCGAACTGCCTGGGTCGCTGTCTATGCTCTCAGCATTATGACGTTGCTGTTCGGGATTCTGGGAACCGATGCCTCTCAGTCATTGGCGGCAACATCGCCGGTGATCGTGGTTAGCTCCGCCGGAGATGCTGACGATTCGAATGCCGATGACGATGTCTGCCGAACATCGGATGGCACGTGTACCCTGCGAGCTGCGATCACTGAAGCCAACGCTCGACGGGGACCGGACCGCATCGAGTTCGACATCTCCGGTTCCGAGCCGCATTCGATTGAGATCGTCGAGCCGCTGCCAACGCTCGACGACCGTAGCGGCGGGACGACGATCGACGGATACACGCAACCGGGTTCGCGAGAGAACGCGTCTGCGACGCTGAGCAACGCCAGCATCGCGATTCAGATTGTCGGTCCACGCTCATTGACGGATCGCAAGAGCACCAATGGGCTGCAAATCTCGAGTGGTGACAATGTAGTCCGTGGACTCGCATTCCTGCGCCTGAAACGTTCGATCTGGATTGTGGGCCGGTCGGCGATCAACAACGTCGTGGCCGGGTGTTTTGTTGGCCTGGGCGCGGATGGGGTGTCCTGGTACGACGAGATCGACGCGGTCGAGCATCGAGGTGGGGATTCCGGTGCGTTCGGGATTCTGATCTCAACCGGCGCGAGCGACAACGTCATTGGCGGCAGCACGCTTACTGACCGAAACGTTGTATCTGGCAGCGCCAACGACGGAATCTCAATGCGTAGCCGGGACACACACGGCAATGTGGTTGCGAACAATCTCGTTGGCCTCAGCCCGGATGGAGCATCAAGGGTCCGGAACTGGGGCGATGGTATCGACCTCAACTACGGTGCCACGAACAATCGGGTTGGCGGCTTGGGTGTGAACGAGCGAAATGTGGTCTCCGGAAACGCAGGCGAGGGTGTCGAGATATCACACGGTGAGGACACCGCGTTCAATGTCGTGGAAGGTAATTACATCGGGACTGATGTCAGCGGAGACGCTGGCGATCCCAGGGAGCATGGAAATGCTGGATTTGGACTCTCGCTCGAAGGCGATGTCACCCGGAACGTGATCGGTCCTAACAATGTCATATCGAATAACGCATTGGGAGGTATCGAAGTCTACGGAGATAACAATGTTGGGAATCAGATTTTCGGGAACCGCATCGGCGTGAGTCGTGATGACGAAACGTTGCCCAATCGGGGTGCCGGAGTACGAGTCCGTTCCGGGGCAGCCAATCAATACATCGGTCCGGATAACGTGATCGCCCATAACAGCGGTGCGGGAGTGTTGCTCTCCGGAGACGATGTCGACCATGTGTTGATCTCGCGCAATGTGATTCGGGACAACGGCGGGCTGGCGATCGACATCGATCCGCTCGGCGTCAATGGCAGCGACGCGTACCGTCACGACGGACCGAACCAGCGTCTGAACGCGCCGATTCTCGCGCGAGCGCGCGGGGTCGCGGTCAGCGGCGTCGCGTGTCCGTCGTGCACGGTCGAGGTGTATCAATCACGGAGTTCCAGCACGAGTGCTGCGGAGGCACGAGCGTTGCTCGGGGTCGGCGTCGCGGATGACGAGGGTATCTTCGTCGTTGCTGTTGAGAACGACCTGGAAGGGGCCGCGGTCGCGGCGCTCGCGATCGATCCTGACGGAAACACGTCGGAACTCTCGACCGTGGTCACCGCACCGGTTGGGCGAGGAGAGCCACAGGTGAACACGATACCGGGCCGCGTCGAAGCGGAAAACTACCGACCAGGCGTGAATGGCGACTCGTTCTCGGATTCATCGCCCGGCAATCAGGGTGGCGCATATCGGTCCGACGATGTTGATATCAAGGCGTGCGGGACTGGTACGAAAGCATTCGGGTGTTACGTCATCGGCTTTCTGCGCGACGGCGAATGGCTCGAATACGACATCTGGGTTGAGTCGACCTCCGACTACACGGTGACCGCCGACGTTGCCGGACCGTTTTCTGGCCGCGCGCTCGGGCTTTCTGTCGATGGAACACCGGCTGGCACTCTCGATGTACCCGACTCAGGCAGCTTTCATCGCTGGGACACAGCCAGTGGTGTTGTCTCGCTCACGGAGGGACGGCATACGCTGCGCGTAGAAATTACAGGCGGCGGCTTTCTCCTGGAAGGATTCGCGTTCGAGCCAACCTGACATTTCGGACGGCGGACGGACGATTCGCAAATGCACACGTCGTAGATGCCCGATTAAATCGAGTCCGTATCGTTGTCCAGCGCACGGGTCACGGCGGAGAGAGTGAGGTACCCGGAGTGACGCAACATCGAGAAACGGACGTGCTGATCGTTGGGGCCGGGCCAGTCGGATTGACGCTTGCCATCGACCTGGCAGGTCGTGGCGTGCAGGTGACGATCGTCGAAACGCGGGCGCGCGGCGAGCTGCCGAGCGTAAAGTGTAATCATGTGGCTGCCCGCTCGATGGAGCTGTTTCGTCGCCTCGGGCTGGTGGAGCAGGTGCGCAATGCCGGTCTACCGGACGACTTTCCGCACGACATCGCCTATCGAACGACGATGATCGGACGCGAACTGACTCGCGTCCCGATCCCGTGCCGCCGTGAGCGATACACCGCGACCGACGGCCCGGATTGCTGGTGGCCGACCCCGGAACCGCCGCAGCGCATCAACCAGATGTATCTCGAGCCGATCCTGTTCGAGCACGCTTTGATAATGCCTCGCGTGACGATGCTTAATCGAGTCGAGTTCGAGGAATTCTCTCAGGATGATTCGGGGGTTGTCGCGTCTCTTCGATGCCTGGATTCCGCCGACTCGATCACCATTTCAGCGCAGCATCTGGTCGGGTGCGACGGTGGTCGTTCCCAGGTGCGGAGGGGGATTGGGGCGCGGCTCGAAGGCGATCCTGTTGTGCAACGGGTGCAGTCGAGCTACATTCGCGCTCCTCGGCTCCTGGGACTGCTGTCGAACGTTCCGGCCTGGGGAAACGTGTCGCTCAATCCGCGTCGCAGCGGCACGGTCTACGCGATCGACGGACGTGAGTCGTGGCTCATTCATAACTATCTGCGCGACGACGAACCCGATTTCGACTCCGTCGATCGCGACTGGGCGATCCGCACGATCCTCGGCGTTGACAGCGCATTCGAATACGAGGACATCAGCCGGGAAGACTGGTTTGGGCGTCGACTGGTCGCAGACCGCTTCCGCGACCGCCGTGCATTCATCTGTGGAGATGCGGCGCATCTCTGGGTTCCCTATGCGGGCTACGGGATGAACGCGGGACTGGCTGACGCTGCGAACCTCGCATGGTTGCTAGGGACGCGGCTGAACGGCTGGGGGACGGACGGTATCCTGGATGCTTATGAGCTGGAACGGTTACCCATCACGGAGCAGGTGTCGCACTTTGCCATGAACCACGCACATGCTATGGCGAAGCAGCGCGGGGCTGTGCCAGTCGAGATCGAAGACGACAGTGCCGCGGGAGAGGAGGCGCGTCAACGCGTTGGTCGCGCCGCCTACGACCTGAACGTGCAGCAGTACTGCGCGGCGGGCTTGAACTTCGGCTACTACTACGACGACTCGCCGATCATCGCCTACGATGGAGCCGCACACCCGTCGTACTCCATGGGTTCGTTCACGTCTTCGACCGTGCCAGGCTGCCGCATCCCACATCTCTGGCTTGCGGACGGGTCCTCGCTCTACGACGCGCTCGGTCCGGACTACACGCTGCTACGTTTCGACCGTTCCGTCGACGTTTCATCCGTGGTAGCAGCTGCGGAACGACGCGGCTTGCCACTTCATGTACTCGACCTTGATGCGGAGTTGGCAGGAGACGTGTACGAGACGCGACTTGTCATCTCGCGGCCCGACCAGCACGTCGCATGGCGAGGCGATGCGGCTCCTAGCGATGCAGAACTCCTTATCGGGCGCTTGTGTGGAGCGAATCCACGCTGATCGGCTGAGTCATTCGTATGGACGCTGGATTGTCAGCGCGTTACGACGAATCCATCGATGACGAGTCGGGAACTAGCATCGCTGTTTCCGTACTTTCCCCGAATGACGAGCACATGCCTGCCTGGCTCGTCGAATGAACGGGACCAGACAACGTGCGCTGGTCCGGGATTCGATGATCGCAGATTCACAGTGTCGGCAAGCACGCCATCGAGCCAGATGTCCGCGAGGAGCGGTGCCGGAGTTGTCGTTGATACCCAGGCAACGCTGCCGCCGGTGAACGTTAGCCGCATTGTCGCTCCACGGGTGCCGGTCGATGTGACCGATCCGCCGAATGACTCCGCCAGACGATGTCGCTGCCAGCCGGAGGAATACCTGATCGCGGCGTTGTTCTCCTGGATGGTCTAAACTTCGAGCGACTCGCCAGTTGCCCAACGACCAGGATTACCGGCTTGATCGACCGCTCGGACGCGGAACAGATGCGTTCCGGCGGCGACACGCACGATGGCCGACGATGCTACCGGATCAACCAAAGCTAACGATGCCCACGTCGCGCCGCCATCACTGCTCCGTTGGAGACGGTAGCGAGCTATGCCGCTGCCGTCGTCTAACCCTTGCCACGAGACGACAATCGGGATGCGGTTTCCAGTGGCGGTTGTGCCATTCGCTAGACTGGAATGTGGCATGGTCGCGGTCGGACGCGTGCGATCGATGTTGATCGTGATGGTGCGCGGTGTTTCGCGATTGAAGTTCTGATCGGTCGCGTAATACGTGACGGTCGTGCTTCCCTCCTGGTCGATGACGAGGCTAGCGCTATTCGCATACACAGTCGTTTGGGCAATCGCCTGCGCTCCGACGGCATTCCAGGAGAGGGCATGGACGCCAGCTCCGTTGAGGTTGTCCGTCGCTGCGAGGTCGACGGTCGCTGGACCCGCGTGCCAACCCGCCGAGCTAGACGCTGGCGAAACCGACGCTGACGAGACCGGAGCGAGGACATCGTTGACCGGGCGAATGATGCGCAGGTCGTAGGTCAGATCGGTGCCGTGACGAAACGTGCGTTCTTCAACGGTGACTTTCAGCAGGCTGTCCACCGGCGCGGTGTAGTCGATGCGCGACGCCAAGCCGCCATTGCTGTTGTCGTCCGACGCGAGATAGGCCGTGAAGTATTCGTCCTTGCGGTAGATCGTCAGAAACGTATTGACGCCCAGAGCAAGGTTACTCGTTTCAAACCGGTAGGTCACGCCAGCCCGTGCGCGAACCTCGACGACATCGAAGTCGATTGGTTCGCAGAACGCGTGCTGCTCGGTCGTGCCGATCACGAACCGTCGTGCATTTTCGAAGGCGTGATCGGGTTCGTAACTGGCGTCGGGACAGGCTGCGCGATCCGGGCCTGTCAGCAGGAATTGACTGTTGGCCGTGTTCCAGTGCGTATCCAGATAGCTGCCGGGTTCGGGATGCGGGTTGAAATAATCGTCGCCATTGCAATCGAAGCGCTTGTCGGCGTCGTAGGCGGTGCAGACGTTGCGCATCGGCGGGTAATTCGGCGGATCGGAGTAGCACATAATATCGGACTCATCGGTGCAATGGTGGCCACCGCTGGCGTTGGGTGCTGAATCTTGCACTCCGCCAAGCATGTGCATGACCTCGTGGGCGACCGTCACAGCGTCCCAGCAGGGGATGTCCACACGTGCGAAGTTGAGACCACGATTGCTGCCGTTCGCGGGTCCGGGCTGATCGTCAGGCACGACCGTCGAGACGCCGCAGACCGCCCACGACTCGACGAAGACGAGGTATTTACGATCGAGCTGATTGAAGCCGAGATTGAAGAGTTCGTGGATGGTGCTTCCAAAATGGTCGTCGCCGGTCAGAGACAATGGTACGTCGAGGACAGTTGGCTGACATTGCTCGTCGTGGACGAAGCGCAGATGTCGATTACCGCCCAGATACAGTGCGCTCTTGTACAGCATCTGGTCGGCTGAGATCGCCGCATGTTGAGCCAGCGGAGTAACGAAGTCGACGCGGCTGCCCTGATCGGGCGCGTACGCGTAGATGATCTGGACCCGCTTACCCGTCTCCCCGTCGCCATCGCAGAGATCGCTCGCATTCCAGTCGTGATCCATGGCCTCCGGCTCGTCATCGGCAATCGGCTTCTCGTCGTTGCCGTGCGTGCAGAACCCGCCCCACACCGTCTCCAGCCCCGCAGCTTCACAATCGTTGCCCGCGTTCAGTTGATTGGCGGCTGGTTCGTCGTGAACGTTATTGGCGTGATCGTGACTAACAACCTCAAAATCGGGAATCGCAGCGCTTGCGGTGGGTCGAACAGCGGCCATGAACGAGAGTGATAGCACGAGGATGGCAACGACAGACATGACTCGCGACCAGCGACGAAGTGACACCGACTCCTCCAGACGTTGTTGGTGTAAGACGAGATCGACGATGAAATCTGGTTCGCCGTTTTATCAGGTATTAGCCGGAGTCCGGAAAGTTGTATTGACTGCGGAGATGATAGCACGAGCTTTCGCCGTGACCGATGTGTATGCGCTGCAACGCGATCTCGATGTTCCTCGCGTGAGTGCAACGTTCCGGGAGATACGAAAATCGGGCCTGAGCTTGCGTGCCCCGGCCCGATTCTCAGACGTGTGCTGGCCGATGCGTCTATCGTGTCACGCGCATGAAGATGTCGGAGACCGCGTTTGTGTCGCCCGGTACGAGGTTGCTTCCTTTCGAGGCGAAGACAACGAACCGACCATCACCAGAGATCGTCGCTCGAACACCACTCTCTCCGTTGGACTGCACTCCGCTCTCCGCCACACTGACTCGCTCAGTTTGCTTTGCCGCGACGGTACGGAGGAAGATGTCGGCAACGCGATTCAGGTCGTTCGGCACGAGGTTGGTGCCGACTGACTGAAATGCAATGACGTCGCCCGTGGTGCTGATCGACGGCTGGATGCTGTTCCCGTTCGGTTGTCCACCAGTCGATGTCACACTGACTCGCTTGGTGGTGCCGCTCATAGGGTGGCGTACATAGATGTCGAGTTTCCCATTCGTGTCCGTGCCAACCAGGTTCGTAGCAGCTGTTTCGAAGGCAACCGCCGTGCCGTCTCCGCTGATGGCCGCGTTCACACTTGGGCCGTTCGCCTCCGCCTCAGCGTTGGTCACGCTGACGCGGCTTGTGGTGATTCCTGTCCGATCGCGAACAAAGACATCTGTCACAAGGTTCGTATCATCCACGACAAGATTCGATGCGGTTGACTGGAATGCCACGTAGCGCCCGTCACGGCTGATCGACGGCCGCGTGCTCACGCCGTTTCCCTGAAGTCGTTTCGATGAAACGCTCACCAACTGCATCGTGTTGTACCGGAGACTGCGGACGAAGATGTCTGGCTTTCCGTTGGTGTCGCCTGCGACAAGGTTGGAAGCGGTAGAGACAAACGCAACGAACCGGCCGTCTGCGGAGACGGTGGAGAAGCTGCTGACCCCCAGCGCTTGTTCTCCACTCGATGTCACGCTGATACGCGTGAGCGTTTTGGCAAGGCGATCATAGGCGAAGACATCCTGTAAGCCATTGGTGTCGTCAGGAACCAGGTTGGACGCGATCGACTGGAAGACGACGAAGCGACCATTTCCACTGATGACTGGATCGGTGCTGATCTCGTTCCCCTGGGTGCCGTCCGGTCCAATACTCACCCGCGTCGTCGTGCGGTTGGCGCGGTCATGGACAAAGACATCCCGCGCACCATTCGTGTCGCCCAGGACGAGGTTCGACGCGTCACTCGCGTACGCGACGTAGCGTCCATCCTCGGAGATCGACGGGGCATAGGTTCCCGCGTTCCCCTGTGTCCTGTTCGTAGCGATGCTCAGACGGGATAGCTTCTCGACCGAGGTGGTGGCCGTCGCAGTGTTGTTAGACGGAGTCTCATCGGCTGGATCCGCACTCACGCTCGCAGTCGTGGTGAGCGTACCCGTCAGTGACGGACGAACGACGAGCGCGACCGTGGCGCGCGCTCCAGTGCCCAAGGTCCCGAGGGAACAGTTCAGAGACGGGGACGTCGTACATGTCCCTTGGCTTGGACTCGCGGAGACGACGGTTACCCTATCGGGGAGGATTGTGGTTACGGTCACATTCGTTGCGTCGAACATACCGACGTTCGTGGCCGTGAGCGTGGAGGAGAGGTTCGCCGCAACGCCGACAGGATCCGGTGCATCGCTGATCGTAATCCCGAGATCAGGAGCGACGACAGTGGCCGTGATCGCCGCCGTATTGTTCGCAGTGCCCAACTCCTCAAGGTCACTGCTGATCTGTGCGGTCGCGCTCACGTTCCCCGACGTTGTGGGATTGACGACGATCGTCATCGTCACCGTTTGTCGTTCCAGAAGCGTCCCGAGCGAACACGTTACCGTCGGCGATGTGCTGCAACTCCCCTGACTCGCAGAAGCTGAAACGACGGAGACGTCGCTAGGCAGGGTCAGTACGACGGCGACGTTGGTTGATTCAGATCCACCGGTGTGCGTTGCGCTGAGAGAATACGTCAGGTCCCGTCCAACACCGACGGGATCCGGCCTCGCAGCGATTGTGATTGACAGATCCGGGGTTGGGGGGGTGTACAGCTCTGCCGTAACGAGGGCATACCGGCCACCGGCAGCGAGGACCTTGCCGTTCAGTAGGAGTGTTGCGGTGTGACCGTAGCGGCCCGACGTCATGCTTCCAGTCGCATTCCACGTTCCGTTGTTCGGGTCGTACAGCTCTGTTTTGCTGGAGGTTCCTCCAGCGACGAGGACCTTGCCATTCGGGAGGAGCGTCGCGGTGGAATTTCCCCAACCTGTGGTCATCCTGCCCGTTGCGCTCCAGGTTCCGTTGCTTGGATCGTATAGCTCTGCCGAGGAAGTTCCGACAGTAACGAGGACCTTCCCGTTCGGGAGGAGCGTCGCGGTGTTGTAGAACCCACTCGTCGTCATCCCACCCGTTGCGCTCCAAGTTCCGTTGCTCGGATCGTACAGTTCCGCCGAGGACAGGTAGGAGCTGCCATTCTGGCCACCGGCGACGAGAACCTTGCCGTTCGGGAGGAGCGTCGCGGTATGATGATACCGACTCGTGGTCATCCCGCCCGTTGCGCTCCAGGTTCCGGTGTAGTCCGCCATCGATGTAGACAGCGGCAGTAGCATAGCGACCATCGCGACGATGAATCCAACGCGCACACGCATTCTCGAATTAACTGGCAATTCGACGCTGCTTTCTATTTTCCCATGCAGTGATATGCGGCTGACATGCCACTACACGCTCCTCGTTGACCCGTGCTTCAAACGATACAATTGGTGTAAAGAGTTGTCTACGTAGATGCTGCCGGAAGCTGTCACAAAAGCAACACAACATCTCGTGTCAGGACGAAGGGACGATTTGAGGCGCGAATTTCCGGAACACGCGGCGGTATCCTGCAGCGGCGCGCCCGCGACAGGACCGGGGGCGTACGCCATCTTCGCTGCGGACTAAGAATTCGGTATCAGGGGCGGCTTATGCCGGCAAAGACGATGGTATTTGCACGTGATGCTGGGTTACGCGTGCCTGTGACTGTGATCTTGACGACGTGGCCACGCGCTTGCAGACCTGAAACGCTGTGTCCGTAGCGCCACTGGTTCCGGGTAAAGTAGAGATCGACCGTGTCATACAGCACGCCGTCGATATAAACCTGGGCAATGCCGTACTTGGGTCCGCGGGTTGTGAGCCAGGTGAAACGTGTCCCAATGAAGTTAAAGGAGATCGATGTATTAGGTCGCGAGGACTTCCGGTAGGTCCCCTGATAGGCGTTGACGTTGGTTGAAGTGGACCACCCGGTGTATATGAGTGACGGCGCAGACTCTTCAATGGTCTCGCCAGCGATCACGAACGCGTCAAACCGGATGCGGGTGCTGAAAGAGGACGGATGTTTCTGCCCGGTTGGTGCCAGGACGATCGTATGGGCCTGGTTCGTGAGGGACCGATACCAGACAGTATGCCCGTATTCTGACGTCGGGGCATACAGGTCGACGGGAGACTGCCGGACGCCGTCGATGGTGATCGACGCGATCCCCGCGTCTGGTCCTCGGTAAGTCAGCAGCCCGATCTCCGTCGTCACCGCCGTCCGATACGATATCTGCTGCCCGACCTCGCCGGATGCCCGGTAGCCCTCGCTCGAGGCGCGGTCGTCCCAGACCCCCTGCCAGCGGCCATAGCGAAACTCGATTGAGTCATCGTCGTCATACAGTTTGGCGTGGCGTTCGCTCGCTGGTTTCAGTCGGTCAAGTTGCCCGATGAGATCCGTCCGCGTTGCATCGTACGTCGGATTTTTGATCTGGTTCGTCAGTTGGTATGGATCGAGCTTCAGGTCGTACAGTTCGTCGATATTATCCGGGTTCTCGATGTAGATGTACCGACCGGTCTGGACGGCGTTGAATGGAAACTCCCATCCTTCGAGCAGTAGGTCGGTACGCCATTGCGTCGTTCCCTGCAGCAGCGGAACGAGCGAGCGCCCGTCCATTGGCGATGGCATGGGAAGACCGGCGAGGTCATAGAACGTGGGCGCGATATCGATGTTCGCGACGATCCGTTGCACGTCTCCTCGGGAAGCGGTGAGCGGGGGATAGCGGATCGCCATTGGGATACGCATGGCCTCGTCGTAGGGCTTGTTCTTCGAGTCGAGGCGGTGCTCGCCCCACAGATAGCCGTTGTCGGACATAAAAACGACGACGGTATTGTCCAGTTTCCCTTGAGCATCGAGCCGGTTCAACATGTCGTCGACGGCGATATCAACGCCATTAAGCGACTGGATCTGTGTCAGGCGGGTGTGGTCGATCGATGCAATCCTCTTATCGGTCAGCAGCGGTTGCGCCCGCAGCCACTGCGGCTTATCAGTGACATCTGCCTCGTTGAAGCTCGGAGGACGATGCAGGGGGAGGTCGGTGTACAGCGTCTCGTCTCCCGGGGCTGGGGTAGCTGGGATATGGGGTGCTTTGGTCGCCATGACGAGCATGAACGGGTCGGACGTGTCGTGAGCGCGGTCGAGGAACTGCAGCGCGTAGTCACGGTAGACGTAGGTCAGGTAACCGTCTTCCACGACATCCTCGCCGTTGACATTCAGCGCGCTCTGGCCGGTAATGGGATCGGTGTACTGCCCGACCGCCCAGTAATCGAACTCGGGCCCGGGTGAGCGAGCACTCCAGGAGTTGAGGTACTTGATGCCAACTAGTCCAGTGTAGTACCCGGCTGCGTGCAAACCCTCCGCGAACGTCGGGGAGTTGAGCTGGTCGGTGTTCGTACGAACGCCATGGTGGCCCGCGTATAGGCCGGTAAAGATGCTCGCGCGACTCGGACAACAAAGCGGCGTCGTCGCAAACGCGTTGGGGAACGTGACACCCTCGTCGAAGATTCGAGCGCGAGTGCGCGGCATGAACTCGATCGTATCAGCGCGCTGGTCATCCGTCATGATCAGGAGAATATTCGGACGGCTGGTATCGGCGGTGGCCTGATACTCAGTTACCCGAGTTGATGAGGCAAACAGGACAAGGGCGATTGCGAGCAACATCCGCTGAAGGGGGGTGATCGAGGACACCACAAACGATCCTTTCACTGCTAGCACAAGCCCGAAGATTGGTCGTCGACGTCTCAGTTTTTGTTGCTATGGATAATTATATCATATTTGTGCAACTGTTAACCCAAAGAGGAATGGCCGACATCATGCCGGTGGTGATCGCAAATAGCCGCGCGACGAGGCTCTACGCTGCTGGTACTGAACGACGAGGCAGTCAACGGGTCAATTGCACTGAGCCACTATGTACGACACCACGTGAAACCGCAGATTAAAACGAATCGGGTCGAAGCAGTTATGCCTCAACCCGATTATCTGGTGTCTCTCATCCCTGGTGCCCGCATCGGACATGACATTCTAATGGCGGAAGCGACGGGGAACGGCGCGCCATGCTCAAACTTCGTATCCCGCTACCGACTCCGACACTGCCGGCATCATCACCCAAGACACGATACGGCGAGCCTCGCAGTCGCATCGCGCCTGAGCTGTGGCCGGAAATCGCGACGCGACATAATAGCGGGGAGAGCTTGCGATCGCTGGCCGGTGTCTACGGTGTCAGCCATGAGTCGATACGCGCGATCGTGCAGCGCCAGCGCGCGTAGCCACGTTGTTTTACGTAGCACGTTGCGCTTCCAAACAGGGCGATGTACACTGTCCGTACACGCTTCCAGTTTATCGGGATCCTTCCCCGAATCGAAGCGATGGGTAGAAGGCATAGAGGATTAGCCTTCGGCTTGGGTCGAGACATAGGTCGGTGTACCAGGCCCGACGTACTGGCATTCGTGCTGGATCGTTGAGGCGCAGATAATACCGAGTTATTCAGTCGAGACCCGACAACTGAAGTACAGCCTGGGTTCTCCCGGCACTGACTGCTTTCACGGCAGTCTTGCCGGGCTTTTTGCATTTTGGGGCATTGAAAGGAGTTCCGCGATGGTTTTGGTCTGTAGTGATCGGCTGAGTTCGTCGCAAGCAGCGCGACAGCTTGGCGTGTCGTCTCAATGCGTGCGGCGCTGGATTCAGGAAGGAAAGTTGTCAGCCGACGCAACGCCGCTTGGCTATCTCGTTCGGTCCGAGGACGTTGACGCCATGCGGCGCGAGCGTGAGGCACGGATGGCGCGCCATGTTGACGACTAGTGACCACGCGACTCAGCATACGCGGTCAGCGCTCCTACGGCTCGTGAGTCTGCTGGGAGAGATTGCGTCGAACACGACGGAAGCTGGCGAGTACCAATCGCCAGCTTCCAATGAATACCCGCACACCGCTGCACAGGACATTCGACGCGAGTCTACCAGCGACAAGGTCGCTGCGTGATGCGCACAAGCCGTTAGGCCGGGGATAGAACCCGGCCAGCGGCGGCGATCGGAGAACAGCGTGACACCACGACTTTACCATAACGACGGCATCCCCCGAAACCCGGGCTTCCACGGACTCGCCCAACAGATCGCACGCATCCCGACTGACGAGCTCCACAGTCACATCACGCTCTTGCAGTCGTGGCCCGCACCTATGCCGCGATCGATTCGCACGCGCTACGTGATGACCGCGAACGAGCTACGGCGGCGCGGATGGCAGGTGGCGTCGTGAGTGCGTCTGTGTCGTCACAACAGCGCTTCACGCGGTCGAATCCCTGTCCGGTCTTTGGTGGCTTTCACACGCTACCACAAGGGCAGGGGACGCGTTGCTACGGATTCCTGAGTAGCGATGGGCTCTACGCACATTGCACGCGTGAGGACCGCGCAGGGTATCTGACACCGCACACCGACGATACATTCGTTCATCGCCTCCAGGGCGACTGTAACTGCGGCACGCAACACAGTCCCGCGCCTATCGTCGCGGCTCCCGCACCACGACGGACGATTGATCGAACGTGGGATTACACGGACGAGGCAGGGAACCGGCTCTTCCAAGTGGTGAAGTACAAGCCCAAAGGATTCTCGCAGCGTCAGTCGGACGGGGACGGAGGCTGGCTACCGAACATGACTGGCGCGCGGCTTGTACCATACCGACTGCCTGACATCATCAATGCCAACACAGACCGTGTGATCTTCGTTGGAGAAGGCGAAAAGGACGCGGATGTTCTTGCGGCACTTGACCTGATCGCAACGTGTAATCCGATGGGCGATGGCAAGTGGCGCGACGAATACTCCGTCTATCTCATAGATCGTCGCGTCGTCATCCTGCCAGACAACGACGACGCGGGCCGCAAGCACGCTGAACAGGTCGCAGCATCGTTGCACGGCATCGCGGCCAGTGTGCGCGTCCTGGCGCTGCCTGGACTGCCTGAGAAGGGCGATGTGTCCGACTGGCTCGCGAACGGCGGTACTCGGAAGGAACTACGGCGGCTCGTTGACGCCACGCCGGAATGGGCACCGACTAAGGATGCCGGCGAACCTGTCTGTAGCTTTACCGGATTCAGCGCTGCGGCGCTTATGGATATGGACCTTCCAGAACCGCGTCACATCGTCGCGGGACTGTTCGCGGAGGGATCGGGCATCCTGGCCGGGCGTCCGAAGATCGGGAAGAGCTGGTTCGCGTTGCAGCTGGCGCTGTCCGTTGCGCGTGGTGATGACCTGTTCGATCATGCGACCCTCGGCGGCGACGTACTCTATCTGGCGCTGGAAGATAACAAGCGGCGGCTCAGATCGCGTATCAGTAAAGCGTTCGGCACTGGCGACGTTCCGGCGCGTCTGTGGTTACACACGGAATGGGAACGCCTCGACCGTGGCGGACTGGAGGCGTTGGACGAATGGCTGACTAACGCCGAACTACCGCGCCTCGTCATCATCGACACGCTTGCCAAAGTGAAACCACGCCGACCGCGTAACGCCGACCCCTACGAACACGACCACGAGGTCATGTCGATGCTTACCACGTTGGCCGGGAAACATGGCGTGCTCATCATCCTGATTCATCACACCCGTAAGGCGGTGTCAGACGACTTCATTGATAGCGTCACCGGAACACTCGGACTGTCCGGCGGCACGGACGCGACGATCGTGCTCGCACGAACGCGGGGACAGACAGACGCCACACTGTCAATCACCGGACGCGACGTTGACGAGCAGGAGCTCGCGCTTGAGTTCGACGCGGATACCTGTCTGTGGCGGCTCATGGGTGACGCTGATGAATACCGACAGACGAAGGCGCGTATCGACGTGCTGGAGGTGATGCGACGCAACGGACAGCCGATGCGACCGGGACAAGTCGCTCAGGCACTCGACAAGAACCGCAGTACGGTTCGTTGGCTCATGACCAAGATGGCCGGGGGCGGGACACTCAAAGCATGGGGCGACGGCAAGTACACGATCAAGGACGGAGTTAGTAGTACAGAGTACCAACACCCCCAACAGGACACACACCCCCAACTCCCCCAACCGACCAACACCCCGAGCCTGTTGGCTGATGGTGCTGTGTACGACGTTGGTGCTGTTGGCCCTGTTGGTACTTCGTGCAGTAAAGACGATCGGAACGCAGCATGAGCACATCATCCATCAGCGTCGAATGTCGCCGCTGTGGTCACGCGTTCATCGTGCCGCGTGTACTCATCATCACCGGCAACTGGCAGCGCGGCTGCCCGGTCTGCTACCCGGCGCGCGACCCACCGGACCCGGAATCGACCCGACGCGATGATGTGCCGCACGACGCGGCCTGAGAGGAGGAATGTCACCGCTATGTCACACCGTGGCAGGAAATCCACTGATTCGATTCTGATTGCGAACCTTTCGGCGGGTGCGACCCGTGCCCAGGCAGCGACCGCCGCTGGCGTCTCTGAGCGAACCGTATTTCGCCGCTGTCAGGATGCCACGTTCGTGGAACAGATCACGGCGGCACGCGCCGCGTTCATCACGGATGCGACCGCGCGGCTGTCAGCGGCGGCGACGAAAGCCGTTACGACGCTGTATCAACTGCTCGACGCGGAGTCGGACAGCGTGAAGTTGTCCGCCGCACGAAGTGTGCTCGAGCTCGGGCTGAAGCTACGGGAATCGGAAGAGTTCGCCGCGCGGTTGGACGCGATTGAAGCACGGCAGGCACAAGCGGACGCGCACCAGGGCGGAATCAGGAGGGTCGCTTGAACCTGAACGCGAGACTGCTAAAGATTGAGGCGCAAGTGCTCCCACAGACACCGACGGACGGTCGACCGACTGATGCCGAGATATGGAAACGGTTCCCTGACTGTCTCGTGCAGATTGAACGCACGATGGCACCCGAACACATCCAACACGTGTTCGAGCAGGTAAACGACCTCGGGGACGATGCCTGGGAACGGCGCAAGGGCTCGGCACTGACGTTCGCCGTGCTCCACGTCGCCTGGTGGGCAGCGGAATCGTGGCCCGAGCCGTATCTGAAGCCGCTGGCGATGCCCCCTGAGGTCGCACAGGTGCTGCTTGACTACCCCGATGTGCACATGGCTGACCACTGTCTCTCCGCTGACTGTGGCTATCGCCTGCCGTATCGGTCCTACTACACCCACGGCGCTCAGGGATTCCAGCAATCGCTGTCGTTCTTTCACGCCTGCCCCATCTGCGGCGGGC
>Ga0136611_10000091_pt1 | contig 47928 bp, 45 predicted proteins | sample AntDrymUQ2232306_2_FD_106645 | JGI IMG/M metagenome (GOLD analysis project Ga0136611, IMG submission 106645) | Polar desert sand microbial communities from Dry Valleys, Antarctica - metaG UQ223 (23.06) | ecosystem: Environmental > Terrestrial > Soil > Desert | place: Antarctica: Dry Valley... | reverse complement strand
TACTTTTTTGGACTATCTTTTTTTTCGTGAATTCAAATCGTGGACACATCAAAATCGCCGCAAACCCGCATCAATATGGGATTTGCGGCTGGTCACCCCTGAATTAACCGGACACTACTGGTTCGATTTATCAAATCAATTTCGCGATCGCGACATGCCTGAGCAGCTCGCTTACCGAAGCGTTCATCACATCGGTGAACGGCTTCGGATAAACACCCATGTAAAGCACGGCAATGGCCAGCAGCGACAGCATCAGAAATTCGCGGCTGTTGATATCCGCCAATGCTTTGACGTCGTCGTTGACGATCGGCCCCAGATAAACGCGCTTGTACATCCACAGCGTGTAAGCCGCGCCGGAAATAAGTGCCGATGCTGCCGCAGCACCGATCCAAAAGTTGTGTTTAACGGCGCCCAAAATCACCATCCATTCGCCGACAAAGCCGGCCGTTGCCGGCAAGCCGCAATTGGCCATCGCAAACAGCATGGAAAACGCGGCGAATTTTGGCATGGTGCCGACCACGCCGCCGTAGCTGGCGATTTCCCGCGAGTGCACCCGGTCATACAGCACGCCGATGCAAAGGAACATCGCGGCAGAAACAAAGCCGTGGGCGATCATCTGCACGATGCCGCCGGACATGCCAAGATCGCTGAAAATAAAAAATCCAAGCGTTACAAAACCCATGTGCGCAATCGACGAGTAGGCGACCAGTTTTTTCATGTCGCGTTGCACCAGCGCCACCAGGCCGACGTAGATCACCGCGATCAGCGAAAGCGCGATCATCAGCCAGGCCCACTGCCGCGACGCATCCGGCGTGATCGGCATCGAGAAACGCAAAAAGCCGTAAGCGCCGAGCTTGAGCATGATGGCCGCCAGCACTGCGGAACCGCCGGTAGGCGCTTCGACGTGAACGTCGGGCAGCCAGGTGTGTACCGGAAACATTGGCACCTTGACTGAGAAAGCGGCAAAAAACGAAAAGAAAAGCAGCGTCTGCGCGCTTCCAGACAATGGCAATTTATGCCAGGTCAGGATGTCGAAACTGCCACCCGATTTGTTGTAAAGGTAGATGAGCGCGACGAGCATCAGCAGCGAGCCGAGCAGCGTGTAGAGAAAAAACTTGAATGCCGCGTAAATCTTGTTCGGCCCGCCCCAAATGCCAATGATGAGGTACATCGGAATCAGTGTGGCCTCGAAGAAAACGTAAAACAGCATGCCGTCCAGCGCGGCGAAAACACCGATCATCAGGCCGCTCAAGATCAGGAAGGACGCCATGTACTGATTCACACGCGTCGTGATCGCTTCCCAGCTGGCAATGATGACGACGACGTTGATAAAGGCGGTCAACAGGACGAACCAGAGCGAAATGCCATCGACGCCCAAGTGGTAGTTCATATGAAAGCGCTGGACCCAGTTGCCTTTTTCGACGAACTGCATGGCTGAAGTACCGAGCATAAAGCCGTCGTACAAAGGCAGGGTCACCAGAAAGCTCGCGACAGCGCCTATCAGCGCGATCCATCGCACCGTGCGAGCCTGATCATCTCGACCGAGCGCCAACAAGCCGACGCCGAAAATAATCGGTGTCCAGATGGCAAGGCTCAACAATCCCATTTTTACGTTTCTTTCTTTTTTGCGGATCGCTTTAACGGTTGAGCCAGACGAAATACGTCATCAACACAAAGACACCGATGATCATTCCGAATGCATAGTGGTAGATGTATCCTGACTGCAGCCTTCTAACCATGCCGGACACCCAGCCCACCAGCTTCCACGATCCGTTGACAAGAGCGCCGTCGATCACTTGCTGGTCGCCAACTTTCCATAAGACCGTGCCGAGTCCGCGCGCGCCTCGGGCCAGCACGTTTTCATTGAGCCAGTCGAGGTAATACTTGTTTTCCAGCAAAGCATAGAGCGGATGCACCTTGCGCTTGATCGCTGCCGGCAAAGCCGGGTTGACCATGTACAGGTAGTACGCCAACACCACGCCTGAGAGCGCCATCCAGAACGGCGCCGACGTCAAGCCGTGCAGTGCCATCTGCTCCGGGCCGTGAAACAGCTTGGCCAGCTCTTCCATGGCTGGATGGCGCTCGAGGTTAACGGAAATCGCTCCCTTGAAAAAATCACCGAACAGCATCGGCTGGATCGTCATGAATCCGATGATCACCGACGGAATGGTCAGCAATATCAGCGGAACGGTGACGACCCATGGAGACTCATGCGGTTCATGATATTCGCCTGGATGGCCATGGTCACCGTGCGCGTCTTGGTGCGCCTCAGGATTCTCGTCATAACGCTCCTTGCCGTGGAAGACCAGGAAATACAGGCGGAATGAATAAAAAGCCGTGACAAAAACGCCTGCGAGGACGGCGAAATGAGCGAAACCGCTGCCCCATAGGTGGCTTTCGCCAACCGCTTCGATAATACTGTCCTTGGAATAAAAGCCCGAGAAAAGCGGCGTTCCGATTAGCGCCAGCGAGCCCAGCAAGAAGGTGATCCAGGTAATCGGCATGTACTTGCGAACGCCGCCCATCCAGCGAATATCCTGGTTGTGGTGCATGCCGATGATGACCGAGCCGGCAGCAAGGAACAGCAAGGCCTTGAAAAAGGCATGCGTCATCAGATGGAACACAGCCACCGAATAGGCCGAAGCGCCAAGCGCGACCGTCATGTAGCCGAGCTGGGACAAAGTGGAATAAGCAACCACGCGCTTGATGTCGTTCTGGATGATGCCCAGAAAACCCATAAACAGCACGGTGATGGCGCCAATCACCATGACGAAGCTCAGCGCGGTGTCGCTCAGCTCGAACAATGGCGACATGCGCGCCACCATGAAAATGCCGGCAGTCACCATCGTCGCCGCGTGAATCAGCGCCGAAATCGGCGTCGGGCCTTCCATCGAGTCCGGCAGCCACACATGCAGCGGGAACTGCGCCGACTTGCCCATGGCGCCAATGAAAAGGCAGATGCAAATGACGGTTATCAGCATCCAGCCGGTTCCGGGCAGCGTCAGTCTGGAAAGTGTTTCGGCCTTGGCGAAGGCTTCGGCGTAGTTGAGCGTTCCGGCATAAGCGGCGATCAGCGCAATGCCGAGGATGAAGCCAAAGTCGCCGACCCGGTTCACCAAAAAGGCCTTCATGTTGGCGTAGACGGCGCTCGGTTTGTTGAACCAGAAGCCGATCAGCAAATAGGACACCAATCCGACCGCTTCCCAGCCGAAGAACAACTGCAGCATGTTGTTGCTCATCACCAGCATCAGCATCGCGAAGGTGAAGAGCGAAATATAGGCAAAAAAGCGGTTGTAGCCTTCGTCTTCCTCCATGTAGCCGATGGTGTAGATATGCACCATCAACGACACAAAGGTCACGACGCACATCATCATGGCGGTCAGGCCATCGACGAGGAAACCGATCTCCATTTTCAGGCTGCCCAGCGTCATCCAGGTATAAAGCGTTTCATTGAAGTGCGCGCCGTCCATGGCGACGCTTCGCAGCGTCATGGCCGAAAGTACAAAAGCCACGAACACACCGAGGATGGTGACCGTGTGCGCCAGACGGCGGCCCACCCAATTGCCGCCGAAAGTCGTGCCCAGAATGCCGGCAATGAGCGCACCCGCCAGGGGCGCGAGCGGGACGGCAAGCAGGGTCGATGCGGAAAGGGTTTGAGTCATTGATTAACCGCCCGTAGGACCGCCCCCAAGGGCGGTTAATGCCCCATCGGGGGGCAGTGAATACACGAAGTGAAAAGCGTGGGATCTCATTTTTCTAGCCCCGCAGCGTGTTGAGCTCGTCAATGTTGATACTGGACTTGTTGCGGAACAACAAGACCAAAATAGCCAGGCCTATGGCGGACTCGGCGGCGGCAACTGTCAGGATGAAAAACACGAACACCTGACCTGCCATGTCGTTCAGGTAGTATGAAAACGCCACAAAATTCATGTTGACCGCCAGAAGCATCAGCTCGATCGCCATCAGCAGCACGATAAGATTCTTGCGGTTCAGGAAGATGCCGATGACCGAAAGCGCGAACAGCATGGCGCCAAGCGACAGAAAATGTCCAAGTGTCAGCGTCATGATTTTTTTTCCTCGCCTGCAAGCGATGCGCCGGCATCAGGCGTAGCGACAACCGAATTCATCTTCACCAGCCGCACGCGGTCCCCGGCTTTGACACGCACCTGATCGCCGGGGTCGATTCGCTTCGAATCCTTGCGCTCGCGCAACGTAAGCGCAATGGCGGCGATGATCGCCACCAGCAAAATGACGGCGGCGATTTCCAAAGGATAGATATAACCCGAATAAAGCAGCTTGCCAAGTTCCTTGGTGTTCGAGACCTGCGCATCCATCGCGCCCGCCGTGCCAGTAATCTTGGGAGGCTCCCTGAATCCGCCCATGAGCACGTACGACATTTCCAGCGCAATGATCGCGCCGACCGTGCCGGCCAGCGGAAAATGCTTCCAGAAACCCTGACGCATACTGTCCAGATTGATGTCCAGCATCATCACCACGAACAGAAAGAGCACCATCACCGCGCCGACATAGACCAGCACCAGCGTGATGGCCAAGAACTCGGCCTTCAGCAATATCCAGACAGCGGCGGCCTGGAAGAAGGCAAGCACTAAAAACAGCGCTGCATGTACCGGATTGCGCGCTGTAATCACCCGGAAGGCGGCAAACAGCAGCACCGCCGCGAACACATAAAAAAGACCTGTTTTGGCATCCATACGGTATGGTTTTTCGTTAAGCCAACGCCTTAAAGGCGATCAGCGGTACTTGGCATCGACGGCCCGGTTCGCGGCGATTTCAGCTTCATAGCGGTCGCCCACCGCCAGCAGCATGTCCTTGGTGAAATACAGGTCGCCCCGCTTTTCGCCGTGGTACTCCAGGATGTGCGTCTCGACGATCGAATCGACCGGACAACTTTCCTCGCAGAAGCCGCAAAAAATGCATTTGGTGAGGTCGATGTCGTAGCGCGAGGTGCGGCGGCTGCCGTCTTCCCGCACGTCCGACTCGATCGTGATGGCGAGCGCGGGGCAAACCGCTTCGCACAGTTTGCAGGCGATGCAGCGTTCTTCGCCATTTTCATAGCGGCGCAATGCGTGCAAACCGCGAAAACGCGGGCTGAGCGGCGTTTTTTCTTCAGGAAACTGAATCGTGATTTTGCGGCTGAACATGTATTTTCCGGTCAGGGCCATGCCCTTGAACAACTCGGTCAACATGAAGCTTGAAACAAAATCCTTGACGGCGGCGACTGCTGTCATGTTGAGGTTTTGCCTAGGCAGGTTATGGATTTAGCGACAGAGCGAGCAATTTCCCGACGGGCCGCCCCTAGGGAAATTAGCCCCCTCGGGGGGCAGAGAGCTACACGAAGTGAGCGAACGTGGGGGCTCATGTTCACTTCCAGATGTTGTAAGGCGTTTGCATCCACGCGCCGACGACCACCAGCCAGACCAGCGTCACCGGAATAAAAATCTTCCAGCCCAGACGCATGATCTGGTCATACCGAAACCGGGGAAAGGTCGAGCGCACCCAAAGAAACATCGTGACGACGACGAAGGTCTTGACGGCGAGCCAAATCCAACCAGGAATCCAGTTGAACAAGGCATGGTCGATCGGCGACAGCCAGCCACCCAGGAAAAGCAGCACGCACAGCGTCGACACCAAGATCATGTTGGCGTATTCGGCTAGAAAAAACATGGCGAACGACATGCCGGAGTATTCGACCATATGGCCGGCGACGATTTCCGATTCGCCCTCGACCACGTCGAACGGATGCCGATTTGTTTCGGCAAGCCCCGAAATGAAATAAACGACAAAGATCGGCAGCAGCGGCAGCCAGTTCCAGGACAAAAAGGTCAGGCCCCGGCTGGCCGCCATGCCTATTCCTTGGCTCGTCACGATCGCCGTCATGTTGAGGCTGCCCGACACCATCAGCACGACGACCAGGCAAAAACCCATGGCGATCTCATAGCTCACCATTTGCGCCGATGCCCGCATGGCGCCGAGAAAGGCGTATTTGGAATTCGATGCCCAGCCGGCGATGATGACGCCGTAAACTTCGAGCGATGTGATCGCCAGGACGAAAAGCAGGCCGGCGTTTAGGTTGGCCAGCGCCACGTCGGGGCCAAAAGGAATAACCGCCCAGGCCGCAAGCGCCGGCATGATCGTCATGACCGGCCCGAGCACGAACAAGCCTTTGCTCGACGCCGTCGGAACGATAATTTCCTTGGTCAGCAGCTTGAGCGCGTCGGCGATCGGTTGCAGCAGTCCGGCCGGGCCAATCCGGTTCGGACCCAGGCGCACCTGCGTGAAGCCGATGGCCTTGCGCTCCCAAAGCGTCAGGTAGGCGACGCAGCCCATCAGCGGCGCGAGCACCGCAATGATTTTCAGCAGGGTCCAAAGCACAGGCCAGACCGTAGCCGGCCACATGCCGCCCATCAGGCCCTGGCCCGTCGCGTAGATGCCGTCGATCATGCTGGCACCCTTCGATCGCGTCGCCAAGGCGTGCATCGGCGGTGAGCTGCAGCGACGGCGCACGCCTGACCAGGCCGTCAAGTTGGTAGATACGGGCGACGCACGGCACTGAGCCAGAGGCGCGTTGGAGGTCGATGTTTCCGTCGGCGCGATTGCTTAATATTTCAGCCGGCAACCGGTCGGCGCCCGCGCCGGGAATCTGCTTCAAAACGTCCTGCGACGATTCAAAATCAAAGCCCGGCAAGCTCAGCAGGTTGCCCAGCACGCGCAACACCTTCCAGGCGGGCCGCGTTTCGCCCAGCGGCTTGACAACCGCATGAAAACTCTGAACCCGCCCTTCGGCGTTGACAAACGTGCCCGGCGTTTCCGTGAACGGCGCAATCGGCAGCAGCACATCGCTGAAAGCCAGATTGGACTTGAACGAATTGAGCGTGACGACCATCTGCGCAGCATTGAGGGCGGTCTTCGCGCCAGCGCCAGCGGCCGAATCGAATTCAGGCTCGTTGCCGAGGAGGATAACCGCCTTGAGCCGGCCGTCGAGCATCTGGCCGGCATGGAAACCCACACCGTTCGGCATGGCGTTGACGAGCTGCGCGCCGACGGTGTTGGCGGCCTCGGTCAGGTAGCCGACGGTCGCGCCGGTTTGCCCGCCAATCCAGTTCGCAAGACTGAGCAGCGTCGAAGCATTTGCATGGTGCGCCGCAGCATTGCCCAGCAGGATGGCCTTGCGCTCGCCGCCGAGCAGCGAAGCGGCGATTGCTTTGGCGATGTCGCTGGCCTGGCCGGCGGCGGGCGCGGGAACAGCTTTTTCGGCAGCGATCGCAACCGCGACGTCCGCCAGCGCTTGTGCCCAACCGTCGGCTTGCGCCATCATCCGGATCGCGACAGGCATCGCCCAGGCGTCGGTCGTAGCCATCTCTGCTTCTGAATTGATAGCACTTAGCGCACAGCCCTTGCGCGTGGACTGCCGAATCCGCTGAGCAAAAAGCGGATGGTCCTTTCGCAGGTTCGACCCGATCACCAGCGCGCGCTGCAATTGCGACAGCGAAGCAATCGGCGTTCCCAGCCAGCGGATCGGACCCGCTGCCGAAAACTCGGCGTTGCGCAGGCGGTGGTCGATGTTCTCGCTGCCGAGGCCGCGCATCAGCGACGCGCCCAAATGCAGCTCTTCGAGGGTGCTGTGCGGACTCGCCAGCAGACCGATGGTCTCGGCGCCGTATTCCGACTTCATGTGTTTCAGTCCATTGGCGACATATTCCAGCGCGGTCTGCCAGTCGACGACCCGCCACTCGCCGCCCTGCTTGATCATCGGCGCGGTCAAGCGCTCTTCGGTGTTCAGCGCTTCGTACGAGAAACGGTCGCGGTCGGCGAGCCAGCACTCATTGATATCCTCGTTTTCGAGCGGAAGCACGCGCATGACCTTGTTATTTTTGACCTGAACGATCAGGTTCGTTCCGGTCGAATCGTGCGGGCTGACCGACTTTCGGCGCGACAACTCCCAGGTGCGGGCGCTGTAGCGAAAAGGCTTGCTGGTCAAGGCGCCGACCGGGCACAGGTCGATCATGTTGCCCGACAGTTCGGAATCGACCGACATGCCGACGAAAGTTTCGATCTCGGCATGCTCTCCGCGGTGCGACATGCCGAACTCCATCACGCCCGCCACTTCCTGGCCGAAGCGAATGCAGCGCGTGCAATGGATGCAGCGGCTCATTTCCTGCATCGAAATCAGCGGGCCCACGTCCTTGTGGAAAACCATTCGCTTTTCTTCCTGGTAGCGCGATTCGCCGGCGCCATAGCCCACGGCCAGATCCTGCAGCTGGCATTCGCCGCCCTGGTCGCAAATCGGACAATCGAGCGGATGGTTGATCAGGAGGAACTCCATCACGCCCTTCTGAGCCTTCACCGCCTTGTCGTTCCGGGTGTGAACGACCATGCCCTGCGTCACAGGCGTCGCGCAGGCCGGCATCGGCTTGGGCGCTTTTTCAATATCGACGAGGCACATGCGGCAATTGGCCGCGATGGTCAGCTTCTTGTGGTAGCAAAAATGCGGAATATAGGTGCCTGCCATTTCGGCGGCGTGCATGACCGTGCTGCCTTCGGCCACTTCCACCTTCCGGCCGTCAAGTTGTATTTCGATCATGGGTTTTCAACGCTTCTCACTTCGGCGTTCGCCTTCTCCGCCGGAGACCGGGACGCAGGGCTGGTGTCGCCGGTGGACGCCGGAATCATGGCTTCGAACTCATGACGGTAGTGCTTGATCATGGCGCGGACCGGCATCGCGGCGGCGTCGCCGAGCGCGCAAATGGTCCGGCCCTGGATATTGTCGGAAACCGAGTTGAGCAAGTCCAGGTCGCTCTGGCGGCCCAGCCCGCGGTGAATCCTGTCCACCACGCGCCACAGCCAGCCGGTGCCTTCGCGGCATGGCGTGCACTGGCCGCACGACTCGTGCATGTAAAAGTAGGAAAGCCGCTTGAGCGACTCGACCATGCAGCGCGTGTCGTCCATCACGATCACCGCGCCCGAGCCGAGCATCGAGCCGGCCTTGGCGATCGAGTCGTAGTCCATGGTGCATTCCATCATGATGGATGCGGGCAACACCGGCGATGACGATCCGCCGGGAATGACGGCCTTGAGCGTACGGCCCTTGCGCACGCCGCCGGCGAGTTCGAGCAGCTTCGAAAACGGCGTTCCCATCGGCACTTCGTAATTGCCGGGCAGTTCGATGTCGCCTGAGACCGAATAGATCTTCGTGCCGCCATTGTTGGGCTTGCCGCATTCCAGATAGGCGGCGCCGCCATTGCGGATGATCCACGGTACGGCGGCAAAGGTTTCGGTGTTGTTGATGGTGGTTGGCTTGCCGTACAGGCCGAAACTCGCCGGAAACGGCGGCTTGAAGCGCGGCTGGCCTTTCTTGCCTTCGAGTGACTCCAGCAAGGCGGTTTCTTCGCCGCAGATATAGGCGCCAAATCCGTGCGCCGCATGCAGCTGAAAATTGAAGCCGCTTCCAAGAATGCCGTTTCCGAGGAGTCCGGCTGCCCTCGCCTCTTCCAGCGCCTCCTCGAAGCGACGGTAGGTGGCAAATATCTCGCCATGGATGTAGTTGTAGCCGACGCTGATGCCCATCGCATAGGCGGCGATCGCCATGCCTTCGATCACGCTGTGCGGGTTGTACTGCATGATGTCGCGGTCCTTGCAGGTACCGGGCTCGCCCTCATCGGAATTGCAGACCAGGTATTTCTGGCCCGGGAACTGGCGCGGCATGAAGCTCCACTTCAGCCCGGTCGGAAAACCCGCGCCGCCGCGGCCACGCAGGCCGCTTGTCTTGACCTCGGCGATGACCTGGTCGGGCGTCATTCCCGCGCCGCCGTCCTGCGCCAGAATTTTGCGCAGCGCCTGATAGCCGCCGCGTGATTCGTAGTCTTTCAGGCGCCAGTTGCCGCCGTCGAGGTCGGCCAGAATTTGCGGATCGATGTGCCGGCCGTGAAAACACGTTTGCACGCCGGTCGCGACAAACTGCGACAAAACAGCCTGCGCCTCGGCATTGCCTGGGTTTTGGACAGGATTCGTCATCGGACTCATGCTTGCGCCGCTTTCAGGCCATCAACAAGCTGGTCGAGCTTTTCGTTGCTCATGAAGCTGCACATCGTGACATCGTTGACGAGCATGACCGGCGAATCGGCGCAGGCGCCCAGGCATTCGGACTGCTGTAGCGTGAAAAGGCCGTCGGCCGTGGTTTCGCCCATGACGATCCCCAGCTTGTGCTCCAGATGTTTCAGCGCCCTGGCGCCATCGCGCAACTGGCATGGCAGGTTGGTGCAGACATTCAGCTTGTACCTGCCGACCGGCCGCTGGTTGTACATGTTGTAGAAGGTTGTGACTTCATGGACGGCGATGGGCGGCATTCCCAGGTAGTCGGCCACCGCCTGTTCAGCTTCGGCGCTGACAAAACCCTGTTCCTGCTGCACGATCGCCAGGCAAGCCATAACGGCTGATTGCTTCTGGTCCGGCGGATATTTGGCGACCTCGCGGTCGAACAGCGCTTTGGATTGATCGGAAAACATGAAAGATTTCATTGGATTTAACGGTCGATTTCACCGAAAACGATATCCATGGTGCCGATCACGGCAACCGCGTCGGCGATCATGTGGCCGCGCGCCATCTCGTCCAGCGCGGCAAGGTGCGGAAAACCGGGCGCACGGATTTTCAGGCGATAAGGCTTGTTGGCGCCGTCGCTGACGATATAAATCCCGAATTCACCTTTGGGATGCTCGATAGCCGCGTAGGTTTCGCCTTCGGGAACATGAAAGCCTTCGGTGAAAAGCTTGAAATGGTGAATCAGCTCTTCCATGTTGGATTTCATGGACTCGCGGTCCGGCGGCGCCACTTTGTGGTTGTTCGTGATCACTGGGCCGGGATTGACGCGCAGCCAGTCGGTGCACTGCTTGATAATGCGGTTCGACTGCCGCATTTCGGCCACGCGCACCAGGTAGCGGTCATAGCAATCACCGGTTTTTCCGACCGGAATATCGAAATCCATCTCGCCATAAACCTCGTACGGCTGCTGCTTGCGCAGGTCCCAGGCGAAGCCCGAGCCCCTGAGCATCGGGCCGGTGAAGCCAAGGTTGAGCGCCCGCTCGGGCGACACCACGCCAACGCCGACAGTGCGTTGCTTCCAGATGCGGTTGTCGGTCAGCAGGGTTTCATATTCGTCGACGAGCTTCGGAAATCGGGCGACGAAGTCGTCGATGAAGTCGAGCAGCGAGCCTTGCCGGTTCTCGTTCAACGCGTCGATCGCCTTGGCGTTGCGAATCTTGCTGACCTTGTACTGCGACATGCTTTCAGGCAGGTCGCGGTAGACGCCGCCGGGGCGAAAGTAAGCCGCGTGCATGCGCGCGCCCGACACCGCCTCGTACATGTCGAACAACACCTCGCGTTCGCGAAAGCAGTAAATCAGCATGTTCATCGCACCGCAATCCAGTCCGTGCGCGCCTAGCCACATCAGGTGATTGAGCAACCGGGTAATTTCCGAGAACATGACGCGGATGTAGCGCGCGCGAATCGGCACATCGACACCCAGCAGCTTTTCGATCGCCATGCAGTAGGCATGCTCGTTGCACATCATCGACACGTAATCGAGCCTGTCCATATAGGGCAGCGACTGGATATAAGTCTTGCTTTCGGCCAGTTTTTCGGTCGCGCGGTGCAGCAAGCCGATGTGCGGGTCGGCCCGCTGGATCACTTCGCCATCGAGTTCGAGCACCAGGCGCAAAACACCGTGCGCCGCCGGATGCTGCGGTCCGAAGTTCAGCGTGTAATTCTTGATTTCAGCCATCTCGATGCTCCTCCCCGAAGCGGCCTGCGGCCGCCTCCCCCTCAAGGGGTCGACACTGGTGGCCCGACAAAGCCGGTTCCACGGTGCTCACTTGAAAACTCTTCCGGTTGCCGAAAGGCCTGGTGTTCATGCTTTCAGTCCGCCGTAGTTCTCTTCGCGGATGATGCGCGGCGTGATCTCGCGGGGCTCAATGGTGACCGGCTGGTAGATCACCCGCTTCTGCGCAGCGTCATAGCGCATTTCCACATGCCCCGTCGTCGGAAAATCCTTGCGGAACGGATGGCCGATGAAACCGTAGTCGGTCAAGATGCGGCGCAGGTCGTTGTGGCCTTCGAAAACAATGCCGAACAGGTCGAAGGCCTCGCGCTCGAACCAGTTGGCGGCGTTCCAGACGCCGTTGACCGAATCGACGACCGGAAAATCGTCGTCCGGGCAAAACACTTTCAGTCGAACACGCTGGTTCAGGCTGACCGAAAGCAGATGCAGCGCCACGCAATAGCGAAGTCCATCGTGCTGGCCGTCGCGGTATTCGGAATAGTCGAGGCCGCACAGGTCCATCAGCTGCTCGAACCCGCAGCCCGGCGCGTCGCGCAGCATCGTCGCAACCGCCAGATAATCGGCCGCCGCGACCGTCACGGTGACTTCGCCTAAAGCGATCTTGACGCTTTTCGCCCTGGCGCCGAGCACCGCCGCGAGCGTTTCGCCGAGCTGCTGGACGGAAACCGGTTTAGCCGCCTGCATCATGCCCTCGCGATCGTGTTGTCGCGGCGGATTTTCTGCTGCAGCTGGATGATGCCGTACAGCAGCGCCTCGGCTGTCGGCGGGCAGCCCGGCACGTAGACGTCCACCGGAACAATCCGGTCGCAGCCACGGACCACCGAATAGCTGTAATGGTAGTAACCGCCGCCATTGGCGCACGAGCCCATCGACAGCACCCAGCGCGGCTCGGCCATCTGGTCGTACACCTTGCGAAGTGCCGGCGCCATCTTGTTGCACAGCGTTCCGGCGACGATCATCAGGTCGGACTGCCGCGGACTTGGACGAAACAGCATGCCGAAACGGTCGATGTCGTAGCGCGCCGCACCCGCGTGCATCATTTCGACCGCGCAGCATGCCAGGCCGAAGGTCATCGGCCAGAGCGAACCGGTCTTGGCCCAGTTGACCACCGAGTCGTAACTGGTGGTAATGAAGCCTTCCTTGAAAACACCTTCGAGCGACATATTCCTACCTTTGCGGCAACAAAACCGCTGCCGAATTTTTTCCTATTCCCAATCCAGCGCGCCTTTTTTCCACTCGTAGACAAAGCCCACGACAAGAATCGAGAGAAAAACCATGACAGACCAGAAACCGACCGCTCCGATTTCCCTAAGTGATACCGCCCACGGGAAAAGAAACGCGATTTCCAGATCGAAAAGAATGAAAAGAATGGCGACGAGGTAGTAACGAACGTCGAACTTCATCCGCGCGTCCTCGAATGCCTCGAATCCGCACTCGTAGGGCGAATTTTTTTCGCTGTCGGGACGCACCGGACCCAGCAACAGGCCCAGCACCATCGGAAGGATTCCAACGCCGGTGCCAACCAGAATGAACAACAGAACAGGAAGGTATTGATCGAGGTTCATGTGGTGGATTCGATTATTGACGGGCCGCCTGGCTAGCTGGACCCGCTAGGTGGCCAAGCTGCCAATGCTCATCAATTCTGGTGCGGACGGCGAGACTCGAACTCGCACACCTTTCGGCACTACCCCCTCAAGATAGCGTGTCTACCAATTTCACCACGTCCGCATGACCAACCTGCTGCAAAACATCGAGGAACCTTGGGGTTTTTCGCTTACAGGCAGTCTCAGAGTTTACCCTGAAATTTACCTGCCACCCTCTCAGCCGGCCACCCTATTTGGTGGGTATTTGGGCCGCTCCGGAAGCGGCTGCCGCCGGTGGTGCGGCCACGGCCGCGTTCGCAGCGGGCGCGGGCGCTGTGGTGCCCGGAATCTGGGCCGCGCCCGACGCCGGCGGCAGGGCCGGAGCCGCGGCGGGAGCCGTCAGGGCCGCGCCTTCCAGCACACTTGAGCTGGTACGCGGCTGAGCATTGCCGAAGTAGGCCAGCATCAGCGTGCAAGCGAAAAACAGCGCGGCCAGAACGCCGGTGGTACGCGAAAGAAAATTGGCGCTGCCGCTGGCGCCGAACAGGCTGCCCGAGCCGCCGCTGCCGAAGGCCGCGCCCATGTCGGCGCCCTTGCCGTGCTGCACCAGAATCAGGCCGATCATTCCCAGCGCCGACAGCATTTGCACGGCGAGGACGATGGTCAATACGACATTCATAGTTATTCCTAATTTAATAGCATGCCGCGCGCGTCAAACGGACGCGGCAGCGATGATTTTCAAAAAATCCAGAGCCTTGAGCGAGGCGCCGCCAATCAGCCCGCCGTCGATGTCGGGCTCAGCCATCAGCGATGCCGCATTGGCCGCGTTCATGCTGCCGCCGTAAAGGATTTTCACGCTGGCGTACTGGTCGCTGGCCGCCTTGAGCTGCGCCCTGAGCACCGCATGAACCGCTTGCGCCTCGGCGGGCGACGCGGTCTTGCCGGTGCCGATGGCCCATACCGGCTCGTAGGCGACGACGATTTCGCTGATGCAGTGTCCGTTGACGTGAATCACGGCGGCAAGCTGGCGCTTGACGACGTCTTCGGTATGGCCGGCTTCACGCTCGCTCAGCGTCTCGCCGACGCAAACGATCGGTGTGATGCCCGCGGCCAGCGCGGTCCGGGTTTTTTCGGCTAACACGGCGTCGGTTTCCGCATGGTACTGACGGCGCTCCGAATGACCCACCAGTGCGTAGCGGCAGCCTAATTCCCTGAGCATGGCCGCACTGACCTCGCCGGTATAGGCGCCCGAAGCCTGCGCGGACACATCCTGCGCACCGATGTGAAGGCCCGACAGACCCGCATGAACCGACTTCAGGGCTTGCACCTGCGCCAGATACGGCGCCGGAACACAGACGGCGATCTCGCAAGCCGGATTTGCGGCCAGCCCTTCAGCCAGCGCCGTCAGCAAGGCTTCATTGGCAGCCAGGCTGCCGTTCATTTTCCAGTTGCCTGCAATCAGCTTTTTCATGGTGCTTGCCGCCTACCAGGTCAGAACGATTTTGCCGATGTGCTGGTTTGACTCCATCAGCGCATGCGCATTGGCTGCGTCGGCAGCCGCAAACGTGCTGTGGATGACCGGTTTAATGGCGCCGCTGGCAATCAGCGGCCAGACTTTTTGCCTGAGCGCGCTGGCGATCGCCGTTTTGAATTCGAGCGAACGCGGGCGCAGGGTCGAGCCGGTGATGGTCAAGCGCCGGCGCAGCACCAAGCCGGCGTTGAACTCGGCCTTGACGCCGCCCTGCACCGCGATGAAAACCAACCGGCCGTCTTCGGCCAGGCACTCGACTTCACGCGGCACATAGCTGCCGGCGACCATGTCGAGAATCACATTCACACCCTTGCCGCCGGTCAGTTTCTTCACTTTTTCGGCAAAATCGCCGGTCCGGTAGTTGATGGCATGGTCGGCGCCCAAAGCCAGGCAGGCGGCGCACTTTTCATCGCTGCCCGCTGTCACGATCACCGTCGCGCCCAGCGCCTTGGCGATTTGGATCGCCGTCACGCCAATGCCGCTGGAGCCGCCCTGAACCAGCAGGGTTTCGCCTTTTCGCAGGCCGGCGCGGTCGAACACATTGCTCCAGACAGTGAAGAACGTCTCGGGTAGCGACGCCGCCTGCATGTCGTTCAGGCCGTCCGGCACCGGCAGGCATTGCCCGACCGGCGCGACGCACATTTCGGCATAGCCGCCACCGGCGACCAGCGCGCAAACCCGGTCGCCAACCTTGAAACCTGCAGCGGCCATCGCCTGCGCGTCGCCGCCGACGATCTCGCCGGCGACTTCCAGCCCCGGAATGTCCGATGCGCCGGGCGGCACGGGATAGTTGCCGGTGCGCTGCAGCACGTCGGGCCGGTTCACGCCCGATGCTGCGACGCGGATAATCACCTCGCCCGCGCCGGGCGCCGGGTCGGCACGCTCGGCCAGTCGCAGCACGTCGGGCGCGCCGAAAGCGCTGATTTCAATGACTCTCATGATTTTTCCTGGTCATTTGTGCTGTTTGCGCACACCGCGTATGTGCAAGCAGCTACAAAATCGATAGCAGGCGACTTCAGGCCTGGTTCTGGTGAACCGGACGGTCCATCAGCGCCTTCATCGACAGCTTGACGCGGCCTTTTTCGTCGGTTTCCAGAACCTTGACCTTGATGATCTGGCCTTCGCTCAGGTAGTCGCTTACCTTTTCGACGCGCTCATGGGCGATCTGGCTGATGTGCAACAGACCGTCCTTGCCGGGCATCAGGTTGACCAGCGCGCCAAAGTCGAGGATCTTGGTGATCGCGCCTTCATAGGTCTTGCCGATCTCCACTTCGGCGGTGATCTCGGCGATGCGGCGCTTGGCCTCGTCAGCCTTGGCGCTGTCGTTCGAGGCGATGGTGATGGTGCCGTCTTCCTCGATATTGATCTGCGTGCCGGTTTCCTCGGTCAGCGCGCGAATCACCGCGCCGCCCTTGCCGATCACGTCGCGGATCTTGTCGGGGTTGATTTTCATCACGTAAAGGCGCGGCGCGAAATCCGACACCTCGGCATTGGCCTGGCCCATGGCTTCCTGCATCTTGCCCAGCATGTGCATGCGCGCTTCCTTGGCCTGCGCCAGCGCGACCTGCATGATTTCCTTGGTGATGCCCTGGATCTTGATGTCCATCTGCAGCGCGGTGATGCCGTTGGTCGTGCCGGCGACCTTGAAGTCCATGTCGCCCAGATGATCCTCGTCGCCCAGAATGTCGGTCAGCACGGCAAAGCGGTTGTCTTCCTTGATGAGGCCCATGGCGATGCCGGCGACATGCGCCTTTAAAGGCACGCCGGCGTCCATCAGCGACAGGCAGCCGCCGCAGACCGACGCCATCGACGACGAGCCGTTGGACTCGGTGATCTCGCTGACAACGCGCATCGTGTACGGGAATTCGTCCTTCGACGGCAGCACCGCGATCAGCGCGCGCTTGGCCAGCCGGCCGTGGCCGATTTCGCGGCGTTTCGGCGAGCCGACGCGGCCGGTTTCGCCGGTGGCGAACGGAGGCATGTTGTAGTGCAGCATGAAGCGGTCTTCATAGTCGCCGGACAGCGCGTCGATGCGCTGCGCGTCGCGCTCGGTACCGAGCGTGGTGACGACCAGCGCCTGCGTTTCACCACGGGTAAACAGTGCAGAGCCGTGGGTGCGCGGCAGCACGCTGTTCCGAATTTCGATCGGGCGAACGGTGCGCGTGTCGCGGCCGTCGATGCGCGGATCGCCGGCCAGGATCTGGCTACGAACGATCTTGGCTTCGATGTCGAACAGCATGCCTTCAACGGCGACGCCGTCGAATTCGACCCCTTCGGCTTTCAGACCCATCTTGGTCCAGGTGGTGACCTGGCGCGTGGCCTGGGTGCGGGCCTGTTTATTGCGAATCTGGTACGCGGCGCGCAGCTTTTCGTCGGCCAGGGCAACCACCTTGGCAATCAAAACGTCGTCTTTGGCCGGCGCTCTCCAGTCCCAGACCGGCTTGCCGGCATCGCGAACGAGTTCGTGGATCGCGTTGATCGCGATATTGCCCTGCTCATGGCCGAAAACGATCGCGCCGAGCATGATTTCCTCGGACAGCTGCTTGGCTTCGGACTCGACCATCAGCACGGCGGCTTCGGTGCCGGCGACCACCAGGTCCATGGTCGAATCCTTCAGCTGGGTCTTGCCGGGGTTCAGCACGTATTGGCCGTCGATATACGCGACGCGGGCGGCGCCGATCGGGCCGTTGAACGGAATGCCGGAAATCGCCAGCGCCGCGCTCGAAGCGATCAAAGCCGGAATGTCGCCTTCGACTTCCGGATTGAGCGACAGCACATGGATGACAACCTGAACTTCATTGAAGAAGCCCTCGGGAAACAGCGGACGGATCGGCCGGTCGATCAGGCGGGACGTCAGCGTTTCGAATTCGCTTGGGCGGCCTTCGCGCTTGAAAAAGCTGCCGGGAATACGGCCGGCGGCATAGGTCTTTTCGAGGTAATCAACCGTTAACGGAAAAAAGTCCTGGCCGGGTTTGGCGTCAGTTTTGGCGACCACTGTCGCCAGCACGACAGTGCCGTCCATATCGACAACGACGGCGCCGCCCGACTGGCGGGCGATTTCGCCGGTTTCCATCGTGACCATGTGCTGGCCCCACTGGAAGGATTTGGTGACTTTATTAAAAATGCTCATGCTCTTTTTCTCCATTTTTATCAAGGCACATCAGGCAGTGCCGAAAGCCCGGAGCGGCGGCTGACCGGACACGATGCCATTCCAGAAAACGCCTGCGACACAGGCATCAGGACGGGTCTTGTGGAATGACACAGCGCGTGTCCGCTGGGCCGGGCTCCGAAGTCATCGGTCGTGCCGGGGGCACTTCCGAAAGAAATACGTTTTCGCTTTTTTACGGTTTTGAAGTGCAAAGCGCCTGAGCTAGTGGACTAACTCAGGCGCTTTTCCGCAGCTTTAGCGATTACTTGCGCAGGCCAAGCTTGGCGATCAGCGCGACATAACGGGCAGCGTCCCTGGACTTCAGGTAGTCAAGCAGCTTGCGGCGGCGGCTCACCATGCGTAACAGGCCGCGACGGCCATGATGGTCCTTGGCGTGGGTCTTGAAGTGGGGCATCAACTCGTTGATGCGACCGGTCAGCAGGCCGACCTGGACTTCAGGGCTGCCGGTATCCAGTGCGGACCGGGCGTTGTCCTTTACGATTTGCGCCTTGATTGATTTTTCGATCATGTGTCTTCCTCTTGCAACGATGTTGCACATGCGAGCGACGCAGTGTTCCCACAATCGGGACTTGACCGCATTCGTCGTGATTTCAGCGCGTGGAAGGCATGCGAAAAGCAGGCCTGGCTCCGTTAAGCCGAACGTCGGATTATAGCCCAGCGAGCCACCGCTCGAGTCGCCGGGCGCCCTCTTCCAGCCTGGCCGGCTCGCGACTGGCAAAACACCAGCGCAACCAGCCCCGCGCTTCAGGCGCCGGGGTTTCCATCCTGGGCATGAAGGCGTCACCCGGCGCCAGTCCCAGCCCGGCCTCGGCGACCAGCCGCTTGGCCGTCGCCAGTGAATCGGCAAAGCCCTGCGAACCGCTCAGCCTGAAAAAAGCGTACATGCCGCCCTTCGGCGGGGCGACTTCGACCGCCGGCAGCGCCCGCAGCAGCGGCACCAGGGTGTCGCGGCAGGTCTTGAGGTGCGCGACCAGACGCGGCGTGACCTCGTTGGCGTGGCGCAGCGCCACCAGGCCGGCGTGCTGAACGAAAACCGGCGCGCACGAGGTGTTGAACTCGACCAGCTTGCCCAGGTGTGGCGTCATCGAGTGCGGCATGACCAGCCAGCCGAGTCGCCAGCCGGTCATCAGAAAGCTTTTCGAGAAACTGTGGGCGACGACCAGCCGGTCCTCCGGCACGGCGATGTCCAGAAAACTCGGTGCGCAGCCCTTGGCCGTGGCGTCGAAGTACAGCCGCTCATAGACCTCGTCGGCCAGAATCCAGGTGCCGGTTACGCGGCAATGCGCCAGAATCGCTTCCTGCTCAAGCCGGCTCAGCGTCCAGCCGGTCGGATTGTTCGGCGCGTTGACGATCAGAAGCCGCGTTGCCTGCGTGATGGCAGCCAGCAACTCCGACATGTCGAGCCGCCACACTCCGGCCGCCGGCTGGAGGCTGACGCAGCGCAGACGCGCGCCCATGATGAGCGGCTGCGCCATCAGGTTGGGCCAGACCGGCGTGATGGCGACGACCTCGTCGCCGGCATCGACCAGCCCTTGCACCGCCAGCATCAGCGCATTGACGCCGCCTGAGGTCACAGCGATCCGGTCGGCGGCGATCGGCGCGGCCTCCGGGGAACGCAAGCCGCCTGAATATGCGGCGATCGCGTCACGCAGCTCCGGCAGGCCGAGGTTGTGGCTGTAAAAGGTCTCGCCCCGCTGAAGCGACGCGACGGCGGCGTCGCGGATGAAAGCCGGCGTCGGCTCGTCGCTTTCGCCGAACCAGAATTTCAGCACATCCGCGCGGCCGATGCCGGCATTGGCAACCTGGCGGATCATCGATTCTTCGAGGTTCAGAACCGCTTGTCGCATGGCATTCAAGAAAGATTCAACGCCCAGGGGCGGAGAAATAGGGGGCAGAGGCGCTCGGCAGACCAAGAAACCTGGTTCAGTCGAATGAAGTTAGCTTGCCCTCCAAATTTTTCAAAACGCCGCGTCCTCCGATTTCTCGGCCCTTCCGGGTTGAATTTTCTCATGGCCGCGTCATCCTGCAGGCATGCGGCTGCTCGGCGCGCGCGGCGGAAATGGTCTTGACGACGCGAAAGCCGTAGCCCGAGCCTTCGACGTCGAACTTCACGCCGGGTGTTGCCTGCCGGTCCATCACCGCCACCCTGAGCGGCTGCTGGAACTGGTGGTCAGCCGGGCGCATCGCGCCTTGAAAGCCTGAAAAATCGACTACCGCTTTTTCCAATTGCACCGCGACAGCGCCGGCATCGCTGACGCCGGCTTTTTCCAGGCTCTGCGCCAGCGCCTCGACCATCAACTGCATGCGCATGTGGACATAGTCGTCCTGCGGCTTCGGAAAACGCTGGCGGAACGATTGATAAAACGCCTCCGACGCCGCGCCCGGCGTGTTCGGGAACCAGTCGGCGACGGCGATCACCTTGCCGATGCCGGCTTCGCCCAGCGCCGCCGGCACGCCGAGGGCATTGCCGTAGAAGGTGTAGAAACCGCCCTCATAACCGACCTCCCTGGCCGCTTTGATCAGCAGGGTCAAGTCGTTGCCCCAGTTGCCCGTCAGCACCGCCTGTGCGCCGCTCGACTTGATCTTGACGGCGTAGGGAATGAAATCCTTGACGCGCCCGAGCGGATGCAGCTCGTCGCCAACGATCTGGACGTCGGGCCGCTGAGCAGTGATCTGTTTGCGCGCCTCGCGCAGCACCGCCTGGCCGAAGCTGTAGTCCTGGCCGATCAGGTAGACCTTTTTCAGCGCCTTGTCGTCCCTGAGCACCTCCATCAGCGCCGCCATGCGCATGTCGGCATGGGCGTCGAAACGGAAATGCCAGTAGCTGCATTTTTCGTTCGTCAGGATCGGATCGACCGCCGAATAGTTGAGAAACAGCACCCGCCGCGCCGGTTCACGCTCGTTGTGCTTGTCGATGGCGTCAATCAACGCAGCCGCGGCGGCCGACGAATTGCCCTGCGCGATGATCGTCACGCCGTCGTCGATCGCCGAGCGCAGCGCCGCCAGCGCCTCTTCGTTCTGGCCCTTGCTGTCATAGCGCTCGATCACCAGCGCATGCCGGCCATTGGCCAGCTTCACGCCGCCGCGCGCATTGACGCGCTCGGCCGCCCAGACCAGGTTGCGGAACACCGCTTCGCCGGTGTTGGCAAAAGCGCCCGACAGGCTTTCGATCATGGCAATACGCACCGGCGGCGCGGCCGCAGGCTGGGCCTGGGCCAGAAAAGACACGCACAGGCAAGCGATTACACCGGCGCGTTGAACAAGTTTTCGCATGAAAAAGATTTGCTTCTTGAAAAAATTGAGTGACGGGCGAATGCCCAGGGAAATGTCCTGATTCGCTCACGCTTGCAGCGGAACCGCTTCGGCCTGAAATTCGGCAAGGCTCCAGCGCGGCTTGACGTCGAAGGTATAGCGATCGGGCAGCGCGTCGAGTTCGACCAGCCCCGCCTGCAAGCGCATCGCGGCGGCCATCGCGATCATGGCGCCGTTGTCGGTGCAAAACGCCAGCTCGGGGTAATGCACGCGAACGCCGCGCTGCCGGCAGGCACTGTCAAGCTGGCTGCGCAGCAAGGCGTTGGCGCCGACACCGCCGGCCACGACCAGCCGCTTCAGCGTCGTTTGCGACAGCGCGGCCAGGGTTTTTTTCACCAGCACCTCGACAATCGCCGCCTGCGTCGAGGCGGCCAGGTCGGCCTTGCGATTTTCCAGCTCGGGCCCCAGCTTTTTCGCCTGCGTCAGCACGGCGGTTTTCAGCCCGGCGAAGGAAAAGTCGAGGTTTGCGCTGTGCAGCAGTGGCCGCGGCAGCTTGAACGCGGCGGCGTCGCCCGCCAGCGCCAGCTTGGCCAGATGCGGCCCGCCCGGATAAGGCAGGCCCATGAGCTTGGCCGACTTGTCGAAGGCCTCACCGGCGGCGTCGTCGATGCTTTCGCCGAGCAGCTCGTAGCTTCCGACCGCATCGACGCGCATCAACTGGGTGTGGCCGCCCGACACCAGGAGCGCGACAAAGGGAAATTCCGGCGGATCGGCGCTGAGAAATGGCGACAGCAGGTGGCCCTCCAGGTGATGCACGCCCAGCACCGGCTTTCCGAGCGCCGCCGCCAGCGCGCAGGCAACGCCCGCGCCGACCAGCAGCGCGCCCGCCAGGCCCGGACCGCGCGTGTAGGCGACGACATCGATGTCGGCCAGCGAACGCCGCGCGCCGCGCATTACTTCTTGCGTCAAGGGCAGCACGCGCCGGATATGGTCGCGGCTGGCCAGTTCGGGTACGACGCCGCCGTAAGCCTGATGCATCGCGATCTGGCTGTACAGGGCGTGCGACAGCAGGCGCGGCACGCTGTTTTCGGCGGTGGCAACCAGCGCCACGCCGGTTTCGTCGCAACTCGATTCGATTCCTAGCACAAGCATCGGCCAAGTATAAGGTTTGGCCAATGGCGCGGAAATTGCGTTGACGATGGCATGCGCTCCCCACAATCCTTGCGGCTGGTCGTGATTGCACCGGATTTGCTTGCCGCCGACGAAGCCGATGTCGCGGTGCAGGCCGTGTTAGAGCGTTCGCGCCAGTTGCGCATCGGCCTGCTGGAAAACGGCTACAACATCGTTGCGGTGCTGCCGGCGGACACCTACCTGGACAAGCGCCTGACCGAACTGCAGCCCGACATGATCATTGTCGATGCCGAAAGCGATGCGCGCGACTCGCTTGAACAAGTCGTCATGGCGACCCATAACGAGCGCCGGCCCATCGTGCTGTTCACCAACGACGACGACACGCGCCATGTCAAGGATGCCGTCGCCGCCGGCGTTTGCGCGTATATCGTCGCCGGCCTGGAGCCGGCGCGTATCCGCCCGATCCTGGACGTGGCGATGGCGCGCTTCGAGCATGAGCAGGGCTTGCGCCGCGAACTTGCCGATGCCAAGACCGAACTGAAGGACCGCAAGGTCATCGAGCGCGCCAAGGGCATGCTGATGCAGCGCCAGGGCCTGAGCGAACAGGCGGCGTTCGAAAAACTTCGCAAGGCGGCGATGGACAAGGGGCTGCGGCTTGGCGATGTGGCCCAGCGCATGCTCGATGTCGCCGACCTGCTCGGCTGAAAAAAGGGGGCGTGAGGCTGAAATGGTGCAGTGCACAACTACAGTGCGCTGCCGGAAAAATCACTGATGCACCAGCCACTCATCCACCACGCTATGACTTTGATAGCTAGCCACGCTTACCAGGTATGCGTGACAGGCCTTTTTAGCCAAAAAAGCTGACTTAAAATTGATTGGCACGGTTTCTGCATTGACTTAAACACAAAAGATTTTTCACTTCAACGGCGAAGCGGAATTTCTTCAGGAACAAAGGCGTTCGAACCCCTGGCCCACACAGCGTGTGGCCTTGCGGGTCGATCGCCTTTTTTGTTTTTTGTTTTCAACTTTTTTTGGGATGGTTGACATGACCGAGCTGCTGAAATCTTCACTGACCCGCCGAACCGTTCTGCAGGCCGCCGCAGTCGGCGCGGTCGGCATCAATCCGGCGCTGCGGGCCGCCGTTTATGCCCAGGGTTCGGACGCGCCGGAAAAGAAGGAAGTCAAGATCGGCTTCATTCCGCTGACCGACTGCGCGTCGGTCGTAATGGCGTCGGTGCTCGGCATCGACAAGAAATACGGCGTCACCATCGTTCCGAGCAAGGAAGCCAGCTGGGCCGGCGTGCGCGACAAGCTGGTCAACGGTGAGCTCGACTTCGCCCATGTGCTTTATGGCTTGGTCTACGGCGTTCACCTGGGAACCGCGGGCCCGAAAAAGGACATGGCCGTCCTGATGACGCTCAACAACAACGGCCAGGCGATCACGCTGAGCAAAAAACTTGCCGACAAGGGCGCTGCCGATGGCGCCGGCCTGGCCAAACTGATGGCCGGTGAAAAGCGCGAATACACCTTCGCCCAGACCTTTCCGACCGGCACGCACGCCATGTGGCTTTACTACTGGCTGGCGGCCAACGGCGTGAACCCGCTGACTGACGCCAAAGTCATTACCGTTCCGCCGCCGCAGATGGTCGCGAACATGCGCATCGGCAACATGGACGGCTTTTGTGTCGGCGAACCGTGGAACCACCGCGCCATCATGGACGGCATCGGCGTGACCGCCATCACCACGCAGGACATCTGGAAGGACCATCCGGAAAAAGTGCTCGGCACCACTGCCGAATTCACCCAGAAATACCCCAATACCGCCCGCGCCGTGACAGCGGCCATCCTGGAGGCCGGCAAATGGATCGACGCCAGCCTGGCCAACAAAAACAAGATGGCAGAAACCATCGCCGGCAAGGCTTATGTGAACACCAGCGAGGACGCAATCAACCAGCGCATCATGGGCCGCTACCAGAACGGCATGGGAAAGACCTGGGACGACCCGAACTACATGAAGTTCTGCAACGACGGCGCGGTGAATTTCCCCTACCTGTCCGACGGCATGTGGTTCCTCACTCAGCACAAGCGCTGGGGCCTGATGAAGGAGCACCCGGACTATCTGGCCGTCGCCAAACAGGTCAACAAGATCGACATCTACAAGCAGGCCGCGCTAGCTGCCAAGGTGAATGTTCCCAAGGACGCAATGCGTTCGGCCAAGCTGATGGACGGCGTGGTGTGGGACGGAAAAGACCCGAAAAAATACGCCGACAGCTTCAAGGTTCACGCCTGAAGCCGGCCTGAAATTCAATCATTTTTTTATTTGACGAGGTGACGCCATGGTCAGTGCCGTATTTCACAGCCCGCTCGACGCCGCTTCCGCGCCCGCCGCCAGCCGGGATCGACGTGCTACGCATTCAATAGCAGCTGGCGCGGATGCGGCGGGTGCTACAGCCCTGAAAGACGTTAAAAATCAGGCCATCGCCGCCGTAAGGTTGGCCAGGGCGCCGCGCGATTTTTCGGCGCTGTGGACGCGGGTGCTGCCGCCGCTGCTCGGACTGTGCCTGCTGGCGCTGGTCTGGGAGCTGGTGTCGGTCGCGACCAAGGCGAGCATTCCATCGCCGAAGGATACTTTTTTGCAGGCGGTGACGCTTTTCAGCGACCCGTTTTACAGCAAGGGGCCGAACGACCAGGGCGTCGGCTGGAATGTGCTGTCGTCGCTGCAGCGTGTCGCGCTGGGCTTCGGCCTGGCCGCCGTCGTCGGCATTCCGGTCGGCTTCATGATCGGCCGCTTCACCTTTTTGAGCCGCATGTTCAACCCGCTCATCAGCCTGATGCGGCCGGTGTCGCCGCTGGCCTGGCTGCCGATCGGCCTGCTGGTCTTCAAAGGCGCCAATCCGGCGGCCATCTGGACGATTTTTATCTGCTCGATCTGGCCGATGATCATCAACACCGCCGTCGGCGTACAGCGCGTGCCGCAGGACTACATGAACGTGGCCAGGGTGCTGAATCTGTCCGAATGGAAGATCGTCACCAAAATATTGTTTCCCTCGGTGCTGCCCTACATGCTGACCGGCGTGCGCCTGGCCGTGGGCACCGCCTGGCTGGTGATCGTCGCGGCCGAAATGCTGACCGGCGGCGTCGGCATCGGCTTCTGGGTGTGGGACGAATGGAACAACCTGAATGTCAAGAACATCATCATTGCGATTTTCATCATCGGCATCGTCGGCCTGGCGCTGGAATACGCGCTGATCCGGCTGGCGACGGCGTTTACGTTTGAAGATGTCAAGAACTGAAGGACGATTGATCATGAACACAGCCGCGAATCCCAAATACATCGACATCCAGAACGTCGAGCAAACCTTCAAGACCCAAAAAGGCCCGTACTGCGCATTGAAAAACGTCAACCTGAAGGTGGCGCAGGGAGAATTCGTCGCGCTGATCGGTCATTCGGGCTGCGGCAAATCGACACTGCTCAACCTGATCGCCGGCCTGACCAGGCCGACGCACGGCGTGCTGCTGTGCGGCAACCGCGAAATAGCCGGCCCGGGGCCGGAACGCGCCGTGGTGTTCCAGAACCATTCGCTGCTGCCATGGCTGACGTGTTTCGAGAACGTTTACCTGGCCGTCGAACGCGTGTTTTCAGCAACTGAAAGCAAGGGGCAGCTGAAGGAGCGCACCGATGCGGTGCTCGCAATGGTCGGTTTGACGGCGGCGGCGCAAAAGCGTCCCGGCGAGATTTCAGGCGGCATGAAGCAGCGCGTCGGCATTGCGCGTGCGCTGTCGATGGAGCCCAAGCTGTTGCTGCTTGACGAGCCTTTCGGCGCGCTCGACGCCCTGACCCGCGCCAAGCTGCAGGACGAGTTGCTGCAGATCGTCGCCAGCACGCACAGCACCGTGGTGATGGTGACGCACGACGTCGATGAAGCCGTGCTGCTGAGCGACCGCATCGTCATGATGACCAACGGGCCGTCGGCGACGATCGGCGAGGTGCTCAGCGTCAATCTGCCGCGCCCGCGCAACCGGGTCGATCTGGCCGAAAGCACGCAGTACCTGCACTACCGCAAAGCCGTGATCGACTTTTTGTACACCCGCCAGGCGCATGTGGAAAAGCTCACCGCCTGACTTGGCGGCACCCTGCCGGGCCGCAACTTGAGGTATTGCTTCCACCCGCCGCGGTAGAGCGTGGCGCAGATATTGCGTGTTCGATGCAAGAACGCGGCTTTCGGCACTGCCCAAGCCATTTATTCCACCAAACAAGCACCATTTCCCGTGAGTTTTTTCAATACATTTCTCAAGTCAGGGCACTCGCCCACCCTGTTCGCGGCGTTTTTATACTTCACATTTTCCTGCTGCATCTGGGTGCTGAACGGCGCGATGGCGCCCTTCATTTCGGAGACCTTCAACCTGAGTCCCGCGCAAAAAGGGCTGATGCTGTCGGTTCCCATCATCGCCGGCGCGCTGATGCGCTTTCCGCTCGGCCTGTTGTCGCAGTACATCGGCCGGAAGAACGCCACCCTGGTCGAAATGGGCCTGATCGCCGTTGCGATGCTGTTCGGCTTCTTTTTCGTCAAGAGCTTCAACGACCTGCTCGCGATGGGCGTGCTCCTCGGCATTGCCGGCGCGAGCTTCGGCGTTGCGCTGTCGCTCGGATCGGGATCGTTTCCGCCGAAATACAAGGGTCTGGCGATGGGACTGGTCGGCGCCGGCAACGTCGGCACAGCGGTGTCGGTGCTGATTGCGCCGCCGCTGGCGCAGGCCTTTGGCTGGGTCACTGTGTACGCCTTTGCCGCCGCGGCCATCAGCATTCCGATGATTGTGATGATCGTGTATGCCAAGGAGCCCGACGACCTCGACAAGCACGCCAGCTTCAAGCAGCACATCGCCTGCCTGTATGAAAAAGACGGCTGGGCCTTCAGCCTGATTTATGCCATCACCTTCGGCGGCTTCATCGGCCTGGCGACGTTTTTGCCAACGTATTACTACGACCAGTTCAAGGTCAGCAAGGTCCAGGCCGGCCAGCTCACCATGCTGGCGGCCTTCATGGGCGCCGCGCTGCGCATCTTCGGCGGCTGGATTTCGGACCGCTGGGGCGGTATCAACACCCTGACGGTGGTGCTGGTCACGGTGGCAGCCACCCTCACACTGTGCGGTTTGGCCGGCGGCTCGCTGGTGGCGACCACGCTGCTCGTGATGCTGTGTTTCGCCGCCCTGGGCGCTGGCAACGGCGCCTTGTTCCAGCTGGTGCCGCTGCGCTGGCCGCTGGCAACCGCCGTGGCCGGTTCGATGATTGGCGAAATCGGCGCCCTCGGCGGAGGCCTGGTGCCGAACGCGATGGGCCTGTCCAAACAATACGCCGGCAGCTATGCCGGGGGCTTCTATGTATTTGCCGTATTGGCGCTCGCCATGCTGGCCATGCTGCGCGTGATGCAGATGCGCTGGACCCGCACCTGGGCTGAGAAGGGTGGGCGGGCACGGACTGTAGGGGCGTGAGTTTGCTGCTTTAAAGATAGCTGCTAGCGCACGTCCTGATTGCGCTGGCGGCTTTTTTTAGGGTCATTTTGGCAAAAACAGCAACCGGTTAATCCGCAACAGCTTCAACTGCGTTACCGGGAACCGGAACCGATTTTACGGTGCTGGTGAAACTAAAACCGTTGTCTGCGCCAGCGCAAAGCGCGGCCTGCGTTTGCGCTGCAAGTCGTGGGCTGCGCTCGACGTTGACGGGTTTATGTATGGGATACCGGGCGCAGGAGACCAAGCGCATGGCGGGCTTGCATCGTAGAAGTAGAGGTTCGGGGAAAACCTCAGGCCCGGCCATAATTTGGGTCAGCAGGCTCGGAGCCGTAAATGATTCCTCCAGTGGCAGTACCTGCGCCTATTCCGGGTCCCTGACTCAGTCCAACAAGAAATATCCGCCCCGCATGAATATCGCACTTGTGTCAAACATCGCCCGCGCGGCAGATAAACGTTATTTATCTTGCCTTCAAGCGGGCATCAAGAGGCATTTGTGAACATTGAGGATATTTGGGCGAATTACTCGGAGCGAATAGCTGAAATTGAACTGTTTCAGCGCGCCACAAAAAACGCTGCGAACGAGGAACTCAAAGTCCTGCTCGACTACGGCGGGAAGATGGAGAACTTACCTGAATACAAGGGAATGTCGCTCTCTATGCACAACATGACGTTTCGCGACGCGCAGTCTGGTGGAATCCATTTCTATCACCACAAAAGCTTATCCATAGAAGACAGTCAGCGCGATGTTCTTTTGAGGAAAAACCGACACTACCAATGGTTGCTTGCAGAGGCGTATGAGGAGTTCGAGGCCTACATTCATAAGATTTACGCTTACTGCGGCTTCACTGACAAAAATTTCTGGCCTTTAAATGACTACGGCAACATAAAGCTGTTTGAGCGGGATTCATTGACATTCAATTGGTATGTTGAACAATCGGATAAAAAAAAGGGGACACCACGAAGTATCTTGGCGAACTTTCGGCAATCGTTTCCTTTGCTTCAAAGATATGAGGTCGACAACAAGCTTGGGATCAATCTAGTGTTGGCGATAACACTTATCGAAAAATTAAGGCATATCGTCGTTCACAACGGTGGTAAGACAAAGAGCAAAAGGTCCTTCACCGAGTTGGTTGCCAAAGAGGCTGGACTTTCAAATAACGGAAATTTTTCCCCCGAAAGCAGGGAATTAATAGAACAGTTCTTTGGGGTGGATAAATACGAAAATTTCGTTGCACTACTCGAGATGCAAGTGCGCCCCGAGTGGCCAATAGAAAGCTATGTTTGCCGTTTTGGCATTCTGGTTAATTACCTCATGTCCTATGGTTTTTTGCTGTTTGAAATGGCAAAAATTTATGTCAAACCAGCGTAGGCCGTCAGCGTTAATGCGGCTGACGTGCCGTTGAATCAGGCTCGCATCAAGAAAGCATCCAATCTAGCTATACTGTACATATTAGCTAGTATTTACAAGGAGTTGCCATGATCAAAGTCACTTCAGTGGAAGCCCAAAACCGTTTTGGCCAGTTGCTGGACATGGCGCAACGCGAGCCGGTCACCATCACCCGTCATGGGCGTACAGCGGCGTTCATGGTGTCGCCGCAGGACATGGAAGAGTTCACGAATGTGCGCGCGAAACGTAGCAAGGCGGTGCAAGCCTTTGAGGCGTGGAGCGCGCGGGCCAGTGCGCAGGCCACGCCGGCAGCCGCCGAATTGAGCGATGAGGAAATCAACCGCCTGGTGCATGCACTGCGATGAGCGCTCTGCGGCGTGTGGTGTTTGACACCAGCACCCTGGTGGGAGCCGCGCTGAAACCGGGTCCGGTGCCGCACTGCGCCTTGTTGCAGGCGCTTGCACGTTGCGATGTCTGCGCATCGGCGCAAACACTGCTTGAGCTGGAACAGGTAATGCAGCGGGACAAGTTCAACCGTTACCTGAGCCGTGAAATCCGGCTGGATTTTGTCGCTGTGCTGCGGCAAACCATGCATTTTTTCGCCGTCATTCAGGCAGATGAAGACAACCTGCAGCCCCCATGTCGGGACCCAAAAGACAACAAGTTCCTGGCGCTCGCGCAGGTCTGCCGTGCGGATGCCTTGGTGAGCAGCGATGACGACTTGCTGGTGTTGAACCCCTGGCGGGGCATGCCTGTGTTGAGCCCTGCGGCGTTTTTGCCTTTGGTTCATGGCTGAAGCCGGGCGCGAATCAGGCACCTTAACTTGCTCTTGAAAACATAGCTGCTTGCGCCCGTGTTCATTGAGCTACAGCCATCTTTTCTTACTATTTTGGCAACTACTCAGGCGTCCGAGATTGCAATTCTTTTCCTCTCCCGCTGGGAAAGGGCCAGGGTGAGGGCAGCTGGCTTTGGAACAGTCATAGGAATCGCCATCGGGGAGCCCTCACCCCCGCCCTCTCTCAGAGGGAGAGGGAGCAAGAGGGAATTGCTGCATTACGTCCTTCGGAGTACCGCAGTGCACAACTCAACGCAAACGCTGCATGCTCCTGAAAACATAGCTGCTAGCGCCCGTCCTGCGTGCGCCAACGGCCTTTTTCACGCTCATTTCGGCAAAAACAGCAGCCAGTAAACCAACGTCAGATTGAACAGCACCGAAGCCGCCAGCGCGATCTTCCAGACCGCCGTCGGGTCACGCAGGATCAGCGGCGTGGCGTGCGGCGCTGTTAGCGGCCGCGAGGCGCCGCGCTCCAGAGCCAGCAGCAGTTCTTCCGCCGTTTCGAAGCGCTGGCGCTTGTCGCGCGCCACGGCCTTGAGCACGATGTGGTCGAGCCAGATCGGCACCTCGCGGTTGATGCGGCTGGGCGCGACAGGATCGCGGTAGTAACGGCCCGTCTGGTAGGGAAGCACCTCGCCGTAGGGCAGGCGCGAGGTCAGCAGCTGGTACAGCGTCACCCCCAGCGCAAACAGGTCGCTTTGCGCGTCGGGAAGTTCTTCAGCTCCGGTGGCGCCGCTTGCGCTGAAACTCCACTGCTCGGGGTTGATAAAGCTGGGCGTGCCGGCATGCAGCTTGCGCATGGCTTCGGGCTCGCGCCCGCTCAGCGCCACCCCCAGATCGAGCAGCCGCAAGACGCCGTCTTCGCCCTGATGCAGGTTGGCGGGCTTGATGTCGCGGTGAATCACGCACTGGCGGTGCAAAAGTCCCAGCGTTCTGGCGATCTGCGCGGCGACGGCGAGCGTTTGCTGCACGCTCAGTCGGTGGCCGCGGTCGAGTTGCTGCTGCAGGGTTTCCCCGCCGTGCCAGTCGTAAAGCAGGTAAAAAGCGCTGCGCTCGGCATCAGTCGGCAAACGTTCGTGGAGCCGGACCAGATGATCGGCGGCGCGGCTGGTCTGCATCCGGACGGCGAGCCAGGACTCGTGCGCGAGCATGGCGCGTTCCTCGGGGTCATGCGCGCGCGCCGGATTCAGCGTCTTGAGCGCATACAGCTTGCCGCTGGCTACAGCCGGCTCACTACCGACGGCGCGAACCTGGTAGAGCACGTTGATGCCGTTGTCGGCGACGGTCGCCGTCACGCGCAGGCCGTCGATCACCTCGCCGACCTTCAGCCGCGCCGGAATCGGCAGACTTTGCGCCAGGCGGCCCGCGTCCCGCAGCGTCGGCTCCAGCAGGCCGAGCACGCGCACCACGATGGCTGTGACGTTGTCGCTGCTGCCGGCGGCCAGCGCCGCATCAACCAGCGCCCGGCTGGCCAGCTCGGCGCTTTGATCGATTTGCAGCCCGGCGAAGTCCTTCAGGCGCTTTTCTCGAATGACGCCGTGCACGCCGTCGGTCAGCAGCACGAAGACATCGCCCACTTGCAGCTCGCCCTGCAGGTAGTCGACCACCACATGGTCCTCGGCGCCGACCGATCGGAGCAGCTTGTGACTGAAATCCGGATGATCGACGGCATGGTCGTGCGTCAGCTGAAGGGTTTCATCGCCGCGCAGCAGGTAGGCCCGCGAATCGCCGACATGCGCCAGCGTGTATGACTGTCCGCGCAACACCAGCGCCGTCAGGGTCGTCAGGCCCATGACGGGATGGCGGCGCCGGTTGATTCCGGCCAGCCAGGCGTTTTGGGCGGCGATGATGCGGTCCAGCGCGACCGAGGTGTCCCAGGTTTCGGGCGTTCCGTAGTAGTCGCGCACCAGACTGGTGACCGTGGTCTGCGCCGCTTCCTTGCCCATGCCGCCGGTGCTCACGCCATCGGCGATCGCGACGATCGATCCCATCGCCTCCTGCCCCGGCTCGGGCAACATGGCGGCGCAAAAATCCTCGTTGATGTCCTTGCGGCCCGCCTGGGTTGCGAAGCCGATGTCGATGTTAAATGCCATGCACCCAAGCAAGCAACTTCCATTCCCGGTTTTGGTGCGCCGCGATAGCGGGCTTTGGCGCGACCAGCGCTAGGCGCGATAGCCGGTAATGTAGTGTTCGAGCTGCTCGATGACGAATTTCTGCTCGGAAATAATGTCCTTGACCAGGTCGCCAATGGAAATAAGCCCGACCAGCTTGCCGCCGCCGTCAACCACCGGCAGGTGCCGCAGCCGGTTGTCGGTCATCAGGGCCATGCACTGGTCGCTGGTTTGATCGGGGCGCACAAACATCACCGAGGTAGTCATGACGTCACGTACCAGCGTGAGTGCCGAAGTGCGCCCCAAAAGGGCGATCTTGCGGGCATAGTCGCGCTCGGTCAGAATGCCGACGATTGCCTCGCGCTCCATCACCAGCAGCGCGCCGATGCCTTTGTCGGCCATGCGCTGCAGCGCTTCGTACACCGACGCCGTCGGCTCGATGGCGTGAACCGTGGCTTCGGGCTTGGATTTCAAAATGTCGGTGACGACGGTCATGGCTAGCTTCCTTGAAAAAAACGGCAATTCGATGGCGATGCTGGAGGCGCGCAACTAAACACGGCTACCGCGATGTTCCAAATATGAATCAAATGCGGCAGTTGCGCAACCCGGCGCGGAGCCGGCAGCTATGAAAATATTAGCTGATTCCCTTCCTGCCCGCTTCAACTGGCACACCCCTTGCTTTTAGAGTTACGGCCGCTACTGGCTACACGCCATCGCATGTGAGCAATCCGGCCAAGGCTTTGGCGCAAGCGCCGATGGCGAAATGAATCGGGCGAACCGCCCACAGGGGTCATGATGAAAAAATCCAGACTGGTAATGATTGGTAACGGCATGGCCGGCGTGCGAGCGATCGAAGAATTGCTGAAAATTGCGCCGGAACTCTACGACATCACGGTTTTCGGCGCCGAGCCGCATCCCAACTACAACCGCATCCTGCTCTCTCCGGTCCTGGCGGGCGAGCAGACGCTCGATGAAATCGTCCTGAACGACTGGGCCTGGTACACAGACAACCACATCACGCTGCACGCCGGCTGGACCGTCACCGAGGTCGACCGGGTCCGCCGCGTGGTGCATGCGCAAAACGTCGCCGGCGAAACCCTGAACGCCGAGTACGACCGGCTCATCATGGCGACCGGCTCGAACCCGTTCATCCTGCCGATTCCGGGCAAGGACTTGAAGGGCGTGCTGGCCTACCGCGACATCGCCGACACGCAGGCCATGATCGACGCCGCGCTGATCTACAAGCATGCGGTCGTCATCGGCGGCGGCCTGCTCGGCCTGGAAGCGGCCAACGGATTGATGAAGCGCGGCATGCAGGTCACGGTGGTGCATGTCATGCCGACGCTGATGGAGCGCCAGCTCGACGAAGCCGCCGGCAAACTGCTGCAAAAATCGCTGGTCGAGCGCGGCATGAAGTTCCTGATCGGCGCGCAAACCCAGGAACTTGTCGGCGACGAGGATGACGGCAAAGGTGGCCGGGTCAAGTCGGTCAAATTCAAGGACGGCACCGAAGTTCCCGCCGACCTGGTCTGCATGGCCGTCGGCATCCGGCCCAACACGGCGCTGGCCGAAAAAATGCGGCTGTACGTCAACCGCGGCATCGTCGTCAGCGACACGCTGCAGACCACGACCGACGCGCGCATCTACGCGGTCGGCGAGTGTGCCGCGCACCGCGGCATTGCCTACGGCCTGGTGGCGCCGCTGTTCGAGCAGGGCAAGGTGCTGGCCAACCACCTGGCGCAGTTCGGCATCGGCCGCTACACCGGCTCGCTCACCTCGACCAAGCTGAAGGTCACCGGCATCGACCTGTTCAGCGCCGGCGACTTCACGGGCGGCGAAGGCACCGAGGAAATCGTCATGAGCGACCCCTTCGGCGGCGTCTACAAAAAGCTCGTCATCAAGGACGACAAGCTGATCGGCGCGTGCCTGTACGGCGACACCGTCGATGGCAGCTACTACTTCAAGCTCCTGCGCGACGGCCGCAGCGTCGGCGCGATCCGCGACAAGCTGATGTTCGGCGAGTCCAACATCGGCGACGTCGGCCACGAAGGCCACAGCAAGGCGGCGTCGATGCCGGACGAAGCCGAAGTTTGCGGCTGCAACGGCGTGAACAAGGGAACGATCTGCAAGGCGATCAAGGAAAAGGGCCTGTTCACGCTCGACGAGGTACGCAAGCAGACCAAGGCCAGCGCGTCGTGCGGTTCGTGCACCGGGCTGGTCGAGCAAATCTTGATGTTCACCGCCGGCGGCGACTACTCGGCCACGCCCAGGCTCAAGGCGATGTGCGGCTGCACCGACCACGGCCACCAGGCCGTTCGCGACGCCATCCGCGCCAACAAGATATTGACAATTTCGGACGTCTATCATTTCATGGACTGGCGCACGCCCAACGGCTGCGCCAGCTGCCGCCCGGCGGTGAACTACTACCTCATCAGCACCTGGCCGAAAGAGGCGAAAGACGACCCGCAGAGCCGCTACATCAACGAGCGCAGCCATGCCAACATCCAGCGCGACGGCACCTACAGCGTGATTCCGCGCATGTGGGGCGGCCACACCACGCCCGACGAGCTGCGCCGCATCGCCAATGCCGCCGACAAGTACAAGATCCCCACGGTCAAGATCACCGGCGGCCAGCGCATCGACCTGCTGGGCGTGAAAAAGGAAGACCTGCAAAACGTCTGGAAGGACATCGGCATGCCCACCGGACTGGCCTATGCCAAGGCGCTGCGAACAGTGAAAACCTGCGTCGGCAGCGAGTGGTGCCGCTTCGGCACGCAGGACAGCACGCAGATGGGCAAAGACCTCGAACATGCGCTGTGGGCGATGTATTCGCCGCACAAGGTCAAGCTCGCCGTCAGCGGCTGCCCGCGCAACTGCGCCGAATCGGGCATCAAGGACGTCGGGGTGATCGGCGTCGATTCGGGCTGGGAAATCTATGTCGGCGGCAACGGCGGCATCAAGACCGAAGTCGCCCAGTTCCTGGTCAAGGTGAAAACCTCCGAAGAAGTGATGGAACACGCAGGCGCCTTCCTGCAGCTCTACCGCGAAGAAGGCTGGTACCTCGAACGCACGGTTCACTACATTCACCGCGTCGGCCTGGAGCATGTGAAAAAGCGTGTCCTGGGCGACCCGGAAGGCCGCAAGGCGCTGTGGGAGCGCTTGCAATTCAGCCTCGACGGCGCGCCCGATCCGTGGTTCGCGCTAAAGGATGCCGCCGTCGATACGCGGCAGTTCGAAGCAATACCAGCATGAAAGACATGCCCGAAAACCCCGGCTCGCAGGGCCATCTTCAGACGCAGACAAGGAACCAGCATGAGTGAGTGGAAAGTAATCTGTAGCGTTGACGACATTCCGGTGCTGGGTTCGCGCCGCGTGGCGCGCGCCCGCGGCATCGACGTGGCGGTGTTTCGCAACGACCAGGACGAAGTGTTCGTCCTGCTCGACCGCTGCCCGCACAAAGGCGGGCCGCTCAGCCAGGGCATCGTCTTCGGCACCAGCGTGGCCTGCCCGCTGCACAACTGGACGATAGACCTGGCCGGCGGCTGCGCCAAGGCGCCCGACGAGGGCTGCACGCCGCGCTTCGCCGTCAAGGTGATGGACCGCATGGTGCACCTGGACGCCGGAGAGCTGGCCATGCATGCGACCGATCTCGTGGCGCCGGTCGCCGGCCCGATACGCGCGCTCGGCAACCATGGCGCCATCGACACCGGGCATCCGCAGCCTGTGGTTGCGAGCTGAATGAGCTTGATTGCCGATTCGGGTCGCCCTCACCCCTGCCCTCTCCCAGGGGGAGAGGGAGTAAAGCCAGGCGGAGAGGAAGCAAGACAAACGAAATCGACCTGCCCTTACTGCGGCGTCGGTTGCGGCGTGATCATCGAGTCGCGGGGCAGCCAGATCACCGGCGTGCAGGGCGACCCCGACCATCCGGCCAACTTCGGACGCTTGTGCACCAAGGGCTCGACGCTGGCGCTGACCGCGTCGGCAGCCGTCACCAGGCAAACCCGGCTGCTCTACCCGATGCGGCGCGACCACCGGCATGAAGCGCCCAATCGCGTCAGCTGGGACAGCGCGCTGGACTTCGCCGCGCAAAGTTTCGCGCAAATCATCGGCGAGCACGGACCCGATGCGGTCGGTTTTTACATTTCGGGCCAGTTGCTGACCGAGGACTATTACGTCTTCAACAAGCTCGCGAAGGGCCTGATTGGCACCAACAACGTCGACACCAACTCGCGCCTGTGCATGAGCAGCGCGGTGGCGGGCTACAAGCAGACACTGGGGGCCGATGCGCCGCCCGCGTGCTACGACGACGTGAACCATGCGCAGTGCATCTTCATCGTCGGCAGCAACACCGCTTATGCGCACCCCATCCTGTTTCGCCGCATCGAGGACGCGAAGGCGGCCAACCCGGCGCTGAAGATCATCTTCTGCGACCCGCGCCGCACCGACACCGCCGAAATCGCCGACCTGTACCTGCCGATCCAGCCCGGCACCGACGTGTCGCTTTTCAACGGCATGCTGCACATCATGCTGTGGGAAGGCTGGACCGACAACGCCTATATTGCCGCGCACACGAGCGGCTTCGAGGCGCTCAAAGCCACGGTGCGCGACTACACGCCCGACCTGGTGGCCGAGACCTGCGGCATCACCAAGGAAGATCTGCTCGCCGCAGCCAGGCTGTTCGCGACCTCGGGCGCAACCCTGAGCCTGTACTGCCAGGGGCTGAACCAGTCGAGCAGCGGCACCGCCAAAAATGCGGCGCTCATCAACCTGCACCTGGCGACGGCGCAAATCGGCAAACCGGGCGCCGGCCCGTTCTCGCTGACCGGCCAGCCCAACGCGATGGGCGGGCGCGAAGTCGGCGGACTGGCCAATCTGATCAGCGGCCACCGCGACATGGCCGACGCCGGGCATCGGGCGGAGGTCGCTGCGCTGTGGGGCGTGGCGAGCGTTCCTGAGAAGCCCGGGAAAACCGCAGTCGAGATGTTTCAGGCCGCCGCCGACGGCGAGATCAAGGCGCTGTGGATCGCCTGCACCAATCCGGCGCAGTCGATGCCCGACCAGGCAACGGTGCGCCGCGCATTGGAGCGCGCCGAGCTGGTAATCGTCCAGGAAGCCTTCACAACGCCTGCCAGCTGCGACTATGCCGACCTGCTGCTGCCGGCGACCACCTGGGGCGAGAAAACCGGCACAGTGACCAACAGCGAACGGCGCATCAGCCGGGTGCGGCCCGCCGTGCCCGCGCCTGGGGAAACCCGGCATGACTGGTCGATCGCGGTTGAATTTGCGCGGCGGCTGGAAAAATTGCTGGATGCGCAGAGCCCTCACCCTAACCCTCTCCCGCTTGCGGGAGAGGGAATAACGCGGCTCCCTCTCCCTCTCCCGCTTGCGGGAGAGGGCAGGGGTGAGGGCTCCCCGCGCCCTTCCCTCTTCCCGTATTCGCTATCGGACGAAACCGCAGGCGCCGAATCCATCTGGAACGAACACCGCGAATCGACACGCGGCCGCGACCTCGACATCACCGGCATGAGCTACGCCATGCTCGAAGCCGCGCCGCGGCAGTGGCCGCTCAAAGAAGGTGAAACCACCGGCAAGGTCCGCCTTTACGAAGACGGCATTTTCCCGACTGCCGACGGCAAGGCGCGCTTCGTCAACACCGTCTACAAGCCGGTGGCCGAGCCGCGCGAGTCGCGTTATCCGTTTTCCCTGACCACCGGCCGCCTGCGCGACCAGTGGCACGGCATGAGCCGCACCGGAACGCTGGGCCGCCTGTTCGGCCACGTCGCCGAGCCGGCCATCCAGATGAACGCGCAGGACATGGCGCGCCGCATGCTCAAAGATGGCGACCTGGTCCAGGTCACGTCCAAGCGCGGCTCCATCGTCGTTCCGGCGCAGGCCAGCGCCGAAATCAGCATGAGCCAGGCCTTCATCGCGATGCACTGGGGCGAAGAATACTTAAGCGGCGTCTCGCGCGTCGGCACGCCGCTGGCGGGCGTCAATGCGCTGACGACCTCGGCCTACTGCCCCAGCTCGAAGCAGCCCGAGCTCAAGCATGCGGCGGTCAAGATTCTCAAGACCGAACTGCCGTGGACGCTGCTCGCCATGGCTTGGCTGCCGGGCGCCGACGCGCTGACCGCGCGCGAGCAGCTCAAGCCGCTGATGCAGGCGTTTCCTTTCACCAGCTGCGTGCCGTTTTCAAACAACATGCCGCTGGCGGACGCGGGCAGTGAGCGCACCGGCGTGCTGTTTCGCGCCGCCGCGCATGAAGCGCCTGCAGACGACATCCTGGCGCGCATCGAAAACATTCTGGGGCTGAGCGGAGCCGACACGCTGCGCTACGCCGACAAGAAAAAAGGCCAGCGCCGTACCGTGCAGTTGGTGCGCAAGGGCGAACATGCCGACCTGGCCGGCTTCGTCCTGGCCGGCGACACCAGCGCGCAAGCGTGGATCAAGACCCTGTTGCTCGACGAGCTTCCGGCGCAGGCTTATGGCAGGCTGCTTTTGCTGCCGGGCGCCAAGGCGCCGGTGGCGGTGCAGTCGCGCGGCAAGCTGGTGTGCAGTTGCCTGAACGTCACCGACGCGGCGATCGACAAATATTTGTCCGCGCTCGTGCAGGGCAGCGGCGATGAGGGCTACCTGAACACCGACGAAGCGCGGCTGGCGTCGCTGCAGGACGCCCTCAAATGCGGCACCAATTGCGGCTCCTGCATCCCCGAACTCAAGCACAAGGTGCGCGCCGCCCGCGCCGGCGATAGCGCTCCCGGGCGAACCGTGATTCCCGTCCGCGCCTTGACCTGAAGCGCCGAAACGTTATCAGCATTCGCCGACAATCGCCGCCATGAGCATCGGCCACTACATCAAGATCATCGGACGCGGGCAAGGACGGCGCGCGCGCCCTGCCGCGCGAGCAGGCTGCCGACCTGCTCGGCCAGGTGCTCGACGGTGCGGCAAGCGACCTGGAAATCGGCGCTTTCTGCCTCGCCATGCGGATCAAGGGCGAAACGCCGGAGGAGATGGCGGGCTTTCTCGACGCCCTGCACCAGCGCATTGCGCTTCTGCCGGACAGCGGCGGCGCGACGATCGTGCTGCCGAGCTACAACGGCGCGCGCAAGCTGCCGCTGCTCACGCCGCTGCTGGCGCTGCTGCTGGCGCGCGAGGGCCTCGCGGTGCTGATTCACGGCACGCCGACCGAAACGAGCCGTATTTTTATATCGGAAGTGCTCTCTGCGCTTGATATACATGCCTTGACAGCTATTAAAAACATAGCAAAAGGCGAAGTGGCATTTGCGTCGACCGAACTGCTCTGCCCTGCCCTGAAACGCCTGCTCGATGTGCGCCGCGTCGTCGGCCTGCGCAATCCGGCGCACAGCCTGGTCAAGCTGATGAATCCCGTTGCCGGCAAGTCGCTGGTCGTCAGCAGCTACACGCATCCGGAATATGCGCTGTCGATGGCGGCGACGTTCGAACTGGTCGGCGCCAACGCGATGCTGCTGCGCGGCACCGAAGGCGAAGGCGTCGCCGACGCGCGGCGTTCGCCGCAGATGCAGGGCTTCATCAAGGGCCAGCGCGTCCTGCTCGACGAAGGCGTCAAGGGAACGCTGCCTTCGGTGCCCGACCTGCCCAAAGCCACCGACGCGGCCAGCACGGCGGGCTATATCCAGTCGGTGCTGGCCGGGACGAGCCCGGTTCCGCCGTCGATTTCGCAGCAGGTGGCGCACATCTTGCGTCTGGTGAGTCAACTATGAACCACGGCAAAGTCACCCTCGTCGGCGCGGGCCCCGGCGATCCGGAACTCCTCACCCTCAAAGCCCTCAAGGCAATCCAGCGCGCCACCGTGCTGTTCGTCGACGACCTGGTCAGCGACGACATCGTGGCGTTCGCCAATGCCGGCGCGCGCATCGTCCATGTCGGCAAGCGCGGCGGCTGCAAGTCAACGCCGCAGGCCTTCATCGAAAAGCTGATGCTGATCGCCGCGCGCGAAGGCGAAAACGTCGTTCGCCTCAAGGGCGGCGACCCCTTCATCTTCGGCCGGGGCGGCGAAGAGGTCGAGCATCTGCGGGCCGCCGGCATCGAGGTCGAGGTCGTCAACGGCATCACCTCAGGCCTGGCCGCTGCGACCTCGCTTGGCGTTGCGCTGACGCATCGGCTGCATGCGCACGGCGTCGTGTTCATCACCGGCCATGCGCGGCCTGGCTCGTTAGGGCCCGACTGGCAGGCGCTTGCGGCCACGGCGCACAGCGCACAGCTGACGCTGGTGATCTACATGGGCGTGAGCGGCGCCGAGCGCATACAAAACGAGTTGTTGACCGGTTTGCCCGGCGCGACGCCGGTCGCGGTGATCCAGAACGCGACGCTGGCCACGCAGCGCCACATCACCACCACCCTGGGCAGGCTGGCGGCGGCCATCGGCGAGTCCGGCATGGCCAGCCCGTCGATCATCGTCGTCGGCGACATCATCGGCGGCGTTGCGCTGGCGGCGTCGCACCCCGACGCGGTTCGCGCCGCCTGAACGCGCTACGCGCGCGATACGCTGCGCAGGGACGGCTTGCGCGGCGATGGGCTAACCTTGCGTATTTTCACAGCGGAGCACACATGCCAACCCGATTCCTGGCCTGCGCGCTGCTGGCGTTCAGCCTGAGCTGCGCACAGGCGCAAGGCTTTTCATTCGGCCTGTGGGGCGACATGCCCTACCGCAAGGCCGGCGACGAGCCAAAAATTCCGGCGCTGATCAAGAGCATGAACCGCTCGGACATTCTTTTTTCCATTTACGACGGCGACATCAAGGACGGCAGCTCGGAATGCACCGACGACGTGTATGCCTTGGCGCTGAGAATGTTCGGCGCGCTGAAAAAGCCGGTTGTTTACACGCCTGGCGACAACGAGTGGACCGACTGCCACCGCGTCAACAACGGCGGCTACGACGCGCTGGAACGCCTGGCCCACCTGCGCAAAACCATGTTCCCCGCAGGTCGCAGCCTGGGACGGCGCACGATGGCGCTGCTCAACCAGGGCCGGCCCGGTGAAAAGTTTGTCGAAAACACTTTTTTCAGCCACGGCGGCATCGTGTTCGCCACGCTGAACATGCCCGGCAGCAACAACAACCGCATCCTGAACGAACTGGAATGCACCTATAAAAGCGTTCGCAGCGCCGCCGACTGCGACACCGCCAATGCCGAATTTCAGGAGCGCGACGCGGCCAATGTCGAGTGGATGCGGCAGGCGTTCAGTTCGGCCAAAGCGCACCAGGCGCGCGGCCTGGTGCTGGTGTTCCAGGCCGACCCGGGCTTCGACCTGCCCGAAACCGAAGAGCTGGACGAAAGCCAGGCGCCACGCTACAGCGGCTATCGCAATTTTGTCGCGGGTGTCATCGCCGAAACCGAGAAATTCGCCGGACAGGTGCTGCTGGTGCATGGCGACACGCACTTCTTCAAGGTCGACAAGCCGCTCTACAGCCCGACCCGGCTGCTGCCCAATCTGACGCGGCTGCAAACCTTCGGCAGCCCGCTGATTCACTGGGTGCGGGTGGCGGTCGAGCCGAAAAACCCCAATGTCTTTGCGATCCAGCCGGTGATTGTCAAGCAGTGACGGCAGTGACAGGCATGCGATCACAGCACATTACGGCAGCGGCAAGCTTGATACAAAAATTTGTGTTTCGCCCGGTCATCGCTTCAAATCGCGATAGAAGTTTTCATGTGCTCCCAGCAGGAGCAGCAGGCAGCTCGCGGAATCGTATTCATAAGCCAGCAAGGTCAATTGACCACTGCACTTGAACTTGTGCACGAACACGCCCGCCAGATCGCCTTTTTTGGCTTCACCAACGGTTGGATCGCGCACGATATCCGCCACGGCGTCATCCACATCGGCTTTTTGATTGGAATGCAGCCGCTTGTATGCCCGTTTGAACATTGCGCTTTGCAATACCCGCATAGCACCCGTCATGCGGAGCGCTTTCCTTCCGGCACAAACGGCGTGGCGAGCGTCTGTCCTTCCGCCCTGGCAATTATCAGATCGCGTACAAAATCAATCGGCAAATCAGGGTTGTCCAAAGCCGTTCGGCCCACAATCGCCCAGAACTCGAGTTGCCCCGCAATCGTTCGTCGCTCAGCCCGAGCTTGCGCCCTTGCCTGCTCGTAGAGGGCGTCATCTATTCGTACCGGCATTCCCATGCTTCACTCCGAAGTTTAAAGCTACAAAAGTAGTTTAATGCGGATAATGGATATTGTTTGTTCCACCGGGCAAAAGATACACTTTTGGACGCAAAAACAGCCACCACAGGTTCGCGCCTTTGGCCTTTTCGCTTACCCAAAACCGCAGCCAGCACTTCAGGCTTTCATTTTTTGATAGCTGCTCACGCTCGTTCCACCTGCATCAGAGGCCGATTTGACTCATAAATTCGATGTGGTCGTGATCGGCGCTGGCGCTGCCGGGCTTTTTTGCGCCGCGCAGGCCGGCCAGCTCGGCCTGACGGTATTGTTGGTCGATCACAGCGAAAAAGTGGCCGAGAAAATCCGCATCTCGGGCGGCGGCCGCTGCAACTTCACCAACCGTGACGTCACGCCGGCGCAGTTCCTGGGTGAGAACCCGCATTTTTGCCGTTCTGCGCTGTCGCGCTACACGCCGCAGGACTTCATCGAACTGCTCCAACGCTACAACATCGGCTTCCATGAAAAGCACAAGGGCCAGCTTTTTTGCGACCGGTCGGCCGAACACGTGATCGACATGTTGCTGGCCGAATGCGCCGCCGGTCAGGTCACGCGCTGGCAGCCCTGCAGCATCAAAAGCGTTCATTGCGCTCATGGGATGGTCGCCTGCAGCTATCAAATTCAGAGCGATCAAGGAATGATCGAGGCGCCGCAAGTGGTGATTGCCACCGGTGGCCTGTCGATCCCGAAAATCGGCGCGACCGATTTCGGTTACCGCATTGCGAAGCAGTTCGGCCTGCGCCTGGTCGAGCCCCGGGCCGCGCTGGTGCCGCTGACTTTCGACGGCGGCGCCTGGGCACCCTATGCCCAACTGGCCGGCCTGGCGCTGCCGGTGCGGATCGAAACCCGCCCGCCAGACGCCAGCCCGATGCAGCGCAGGCAAGCCGTGGTTTTTTCCGAAGACCTGCTGTTCACGCACCGGGGCCTGAGCGGCCCAGCGGTGCTGCAGATTTCAAGTTTCTGGCGTGAAGGCCAGGCTATTCGCATCGATCTGGCGCCGGGCGTCGATGTGCCCGCCCTGCTGCTGCGCGCCAAGGCCACGTCGAAAAAGCGTGTCGCCAACGAACTTGCCGTCATCGTGCCCAGCCGCCTGGCCGATGCCTGGGCCAGCCAGGACGCCGCGCTGCAACGCCCAATCAGCGAAGCAGCCGACAAGGCGCTTTTGGGCCTGGCGCAAGGTCTGGCCGACTGGCAAATCAAGCCCAGCGGTTCGGAAGGCTATAAAAAGGCCGAAGTGACTGCCGGCGGCGTCGATACGCGCGACTTGTCGTCGCAGACCATGGAGTCGAAGCAGCCCGGCCTGTATTTCATCGGCGAAGTCGTCGATGTCACCGGCTGGCTGGGCGGCTACAACTTTCAGTGGGCCTGGGCGTCGGCGTTCGCGTGTGCGCAGGCGCTGGCGGCGCGGCGAGCGGGAGCCGTTCAACCCGGCTGACGGATCAGGCTCTCAGCCGGAATGCCCAGCCCGGTATGCAGCCGCCACACCATCGCCATCGTCAGTTTCCGCTTTCGGTTGTGCATCTCGTACACCCGATCGCGCTGTCCGATCATGGGCTCCCATCCTTGGGTTTCAGTACTTTCCGCTCCATGCGGAAAAGAATTGCTTTTATGGGGTCAAGCGGACGGATGGGGTAGTGCTTTGCTTCATAGGCTTCAATCAATGTCAGCATGGCCTCGTCCATTGGTGTGGCATTCGAAATAAATCGATGGCGCGTTTTACGCCGGTTTTGGGATCAATATTGATTCCCAATTCCAGCCAATCTTCTTTACCCTTATATAATCGCTGGCTTTGCTAGCAAACCCGCGTCCGGCCTGATCCTGATCAGATCACTAAAGGCGCAAAATTTTGGATCACTTCATCAATGACGACCATCCGTGTTAAAGACAACGAACCCTTCGACGTGGCGCTTCGCCGCTTCAAGCGCACCATTGAAAAACTCGGCCTGTTGACCGATCTGCGCGCACGCGAGTTTTACGAAAAGCCGACGGCTGAGCGCAAACGCAAGAAAGCGGCGGCCGTCAAGCGCAACTACAAGCGCATCCGCTCGATGCAATTGCCCAAGAAGCTGTTCTAATCCGTTCCGCTTTCACGGCAACCCAGCCCGCAAGAGGACGCTCTGCGGGCTTTTTTGTTTTCAGCCATGCCTTCAGGGAACTTTGCCATGACTCTTAAAGAACAGATCACCGAAGACATGAAAACCGCCATGCGCGCGAGGAACGGCGAGCGACTGGGAACGATTCGCTTGCTGCTGGCGGCGATCAAGCAAAAGGAAGTCGACGAGCGCGTGGTGGTCGACGACGTGATGGCGGTCGCCATCGTCGACAAGCTGATCAAGCAGCGCAAGGACTCGATCGAGGCTTTCGAAAAAGCCCAGCGCAAGGACCTAGCCGACAAGGAATCAGCGGAGCTGCTGGTACTTCAGGCCTATCTGCCGGCGCGCCTGAGCGCCGACGAAGTCGCGGCCGAAGTCAAGTCCATCGTCGCCAGCCTGGCCGCCGAGCTGGGCCGTCCGGTGGGTCCCGCCGACATGGGCAAGGTCATGGCCGCGGTGAAGGCCCGGTTGGCGGGCAAGGCCGACATGGGGCAGGTTTCCGCGGCCGTGAAAGCTGCGCTGGCCGGCTGAACGCAGCGCGCAAAAATCTTCAAGGCCAGTACGAGCCGCGGAACCGGCTTTGCCGGGCCGCAGGCGGGGCGGCCCCCTCGGGGGGCAGGAAGCTACGCGAAGCGAATGACCGTGGGGGCTCTAGCTCCCTGCGACCTTCATTCGGTTCACCAGAATCGACCCGACAGTTTTGGCGCCGTAGTTGTAGGCGTCCGCGCCCACGGCGTCGATGCCCATGAGCATCTGCTTCAGATTTCCGGCGATGGTGATTTCCTCGACCGGGAAAGCGATCTCGCCGTTTTCGACCCAGAAACCGGAAGCGCCGCGCGAGTAGTCGCCGGTGACGTAGTTCACGCCCTGCCCCATCAGCTCGGTCACAAAGAGGCCCCGACCCAGCTTGCGCAGCATCGCGCCCAGGTCGTCGCCGGCGCGCGTTTTGCGGCTGGTGAGCGTGAGGTTGTGCGAGCCGCCGGCATTGCCGGTCGTCCGCATGCCGAGCTTGCGCGCCGAATACGTACTCAGGAAGTAGCCGGTGACACGTCCGGCCTCGACGACCTCGCGCGCGCTGGTTTTCACGCCTTCCTCGTCAAAGGGCGCGCTGCCCTTGCCCTTGGGCAGGTGCGGGTTTTCATTGATGTCGATGTGTTTCGGAAAGACCACCTTGCCCAGGCTGTTTGCCAGAAAAGTGCTCTTGCGGTAGAGCGCGCCGCCGCTCACGGCCTGCACGAAGCCGCCCAGCAGTCCTGCCGCGAGCGGCGACTCGAACAGCACCGGGCACTCGACGGTCGGAATCTTGCGGCTTTTCAGCCGAGCCAGCGCGCGTTCGGCGGCATAGCGGCCAACGGCTTCGGGGCTCGCTAGCTCGGTTGCGTCGCGCATCGAGCTGTACCAGGCGTCGCGCTGCATCTGCGCACCCTTCCCGGCGATGGGCGCGACTGAAATGCTGTGGCGTGAACTCGCGAAGCCGCCGCGAAAACCACGGGTGTGGGCGGTGAAAAAATGGCTTTGCTGCGCCGAGACGCCGGCGCCTTCGCTGTTCGTGATCAGGCGCGACGCGCCCATGGCGGTGGCCTCGCACCTGAGCGCAAGCCCGGCGGCGTCTTCGGACGTGATCGCCCACGGATGAAACAAATCCAGCGCCGGATGTTCACGGGCAATGTCCTGCTCGTCGGGCAGACCCGAGGTTTCATCTTCAGCGGTGAAGCGCGCGATGTCGTAAGCCGCTTTCACGGTCTGCCGGATGGCCGCCTTGGAAAAATCGCTGGTCGACGCGTTGCCGCGCTTCTTGCCGACATAAACCGTGATGCCCAGCGACTTGTCGCGGTTGCGCTCGACCGATTCCAACTCGCCCTTGCGAACGCTGACCGACAGGCCACAGCCTTCGGACGCTTCGGCGGCGGCATCGGTCGCGCCAAGCTTTTTGGCGTGGCCGAGCGCGGTATCGACCAGGTGTTCAAAGAAATCGCGATGGAAGCTGAAACCGGCTTCGGGCTGCCGGATGGCGCCGCGAGTGGTATCAAGAGAGGATGTAAGTGAGGATTTTGGGGTCATATTGGGTGGCTATGATACTGACTGCCATGAACAACAAGACACCCAAGGCGGCCAAAGGCTACTGGTCCAACGGCCGGTTTGTGAAACCCGAGGAAATCGCGCTCGAAGAATCGGGCCCGCCCAGCAAGACCCGCCTGAAAGCTGAAGCCGACGAGAAACAGGCGCTCGGCGAAGCGCTGCTCACCTTGCGAGCCGACCTCATGATGCGGCTCGACCTGCCTGAAAAACTGCTGGATGCGATCGCCCAGGCCAAGCGCATCACCAACTTCGAAGGCAGGCGCCGCCAGATGCAGTTCATCGGCAAGCTGATGCGACCGCTCGACGCCGCGCCGATTCGCGCCGCCATCGACGAGCAGGCCAATGGCTCGGCCGAATTGACGTTGGCGCTGCACCTGGCCGAGCAATGGCGGGACAGGCTGATCGCTTCGGACGACGCGCTGGGCGACTGGCTCGCCCAGGTCCCCGGCACCGATGCGCAGGAGCTGCGCACGCTGGTCCGCCAGGCGCGCAAGGACGCGGCCAAGCCCGAAACACCCGGTCAGGCGCCGCGCCACGGCAAGGCTTACCGCGAGATTTTTCAGCTGGTCCGGCAAGCGATGGCTGAGGGCGCGCAGGCATGAACGGCGCGTTCGAGCCGGTGCGTATCGGCATTGTTTCCGTCAGCGACCGCGCCTCGACCGGCGTCTATGTCGACCAGGGCCTGCCGGCGCTGAAAGAATGGCTGACACGCGCGCTGCGCAATCCGGTCACGTTTGAAGAGCGGCTGATTCCCGACGAACAGGCCGGCATCAGCGCCGCGCTGATCGAGCTTAGCGACGCCGGTTGTTCGCTGGTGCTGACCACCGGCGGCACCGGCCCCGCGCCGCGCGACGTGACGCCCGAAGCCACGCTGGCGGTGGCGCACAAAACCATGCCCGGTTTTGGCGAACAGATGCGCCAGATCAGCCTGAAATTCGTTCCAACGGCGATTTTGTCGCGCCAGGTCGCGGTGATTCGCGACAAAAGCCTGATCCTCAATCTGCCCGGCCAGCCCAAGTCGATCGCCGAAACGCTGGAAGGGCTGAAGAACGACGCCGGCGAGTCGGTCGTGCCCGGAATCTTCGCCGCCGTGCCCTACTGCATCGATTTGATCGGCGGGCCTTATCTGGAAACCGATCCGGCGGTGTGCAGGGCGTTCCGGCCGAAATCGGCGATTCGCCCCTCTGCAACGCCAC